>Ga0308171_1001263_pt1 | contig 36057 bp, 47 predicted proteins | sample PhyGR1_FD_202135 | JGI IMG/M metagenome (GOLD analysis project Ga0308171, IMG submission 202135) | Phyllosphere microbial communities from UC Gill Tract Community Farm, Albany, California, United States - DLSLSG.R1 | ecosystem: Host-associated > Plants > Phyllosphere > Unclassified | place: USA...
CCGCCGGGCGCGTTCGCCCCGCCCCACCAGCGTCCACCGACCCGGCTGCCCCAGCGGTTCGCGCGCGCAGGCGGCACACCGACCGAGGTCGTACGGACGACCGGGGCTTGTGCGCGCGAGGGTTCGGAATCGAATCCGGGACGGGGATAGCTGGCCCCGGCCTGCGCCATGGCGGGTACGCTGGCGACCATGGCAAGGGTCAGGACTATCAGGCGCGACGAACTTCGCATGGCAAACTTATTCCCCTGTTCAATGACGACGTCCCCCTCAACGCCGAAGCCGAAACAAGGTTTGATACCAGTGCCCTTCCCCCATCGATAGCGGCGCCGAAAGTCCCGAAACGGGTCAGCCCGCCATCGCCGCGAGACGCGGGGCCAACAGCGCCATCAGCGCCTCGCACCCCGCCTGATCCTCTTCGTCGAACCGGCCGGGCTCGGGGCTGTCGAGATCGAGTACGCCGATCACCGTGCCGTCGCGCAGGACCGGCACGACCAGTTCCGACCGGCTGGCGGCGTCGCAGGCGATATGGCCGGGGAAAGCGTGGACATCGGCCACGCGCTGCGTCCGTGCTTCGGCAACGGCGGTGCCGCACACGCCCTTGCCGACCGGGATGCGGATGCACGCCGCCTTGCCCTGGAACGGCCCGAGCACCAGCTCGCCACCGACCATGCGATAGAATCCCGCCCAGTTGAGATCGGGCAGATACTGCCAGATCAGCGAGGCGGCATTGGCCATGTTGGCGACCGCATCCCCCTCCCCGGCGGTGAGCGCGTCGAGCGCGGCGTGGAGATCGCGGTAAAGCTCTGCCTTCGATCCGGCGGCGATGTCGAACTGGTACATGATCCGGGATGTAGGACGACGGGCGGCATCCGTCATCCCCGGGCGATCACTTTCGACTTGGCGTGTGTGAGGGGACAAGAAGGACTAGAGTGGCGGGATAAACCGGCATCTGGCGGGATGAAGTGGGATGAAACCACGGAAATCGGCCACTCCCCTCGCTGATCGGCCCAATCGTCGGGCGGTGAGCTGTGTCTATAGTGACCGCCCAATTAGACACCGGCGGGACAGGACACGCAAGAGTCGACGGGGCAATCGGCGGCGGCTTCTCAGAAGCCTCTGAACGGCAGAAAAGCGGCCTTTGAGAAGCCTCTCAGGCAACGATGCCATCAGCAACGTGGCGCATCCGCCCATAGCCAACCGGGCCGATAAACTGGGACTGCCTAAGCGATGGTCCCAGTTTGTGGAAAATGGCGGATTTCTAAGGGCGGCGGCGGCGCGTGACCTTTCGGAAGGCGGATCGTCGCGCCGCGTTAGTGGGACGCTTTTCTAAGCAGTGATCGTTGCGGTCCGTGAACAACCATCCGTCAGGTTCACGCGGGATGGCTTGGCCTGAAGCATCTGACGGACAGCCTCGACGCCCTTGCTCAGTTGGGCGACGCTGCCGCAACGATCGCCCTGGCCCGCGATCAGACGCACGCGCCACACCTTCCCGTTAGGCAGGGTGAAAATGTTGATCGCCCCGGCGGGATAGATCAGCATCGTCGACGCACCGCCGGTGAGGTCGTCGCGGGTGGTGGTTTGGTGGGCGGGCTTCCCATTCCATGGACGGTCGAAACCGACGACGCCCATCATGAGATCATCGCCCGATATCGGGAAGGCGGCGCGCGTGCCCTCGCTCGCTGCCACCTCATTGGCGACGGCTGACTCGTTGTCGATCGTGGTCGGCGCGGCCGAGCAGGCCGACAGGATCAGCGCAGCGGCGATCGAAAAGCGCTTCATAGCTTCCGCCCGATGAAGATCACGCGGCCGACGACCCTGATCTCTTCATGGTGCGCCTCGTCGGCGGGGACGCGTTCGTTATCGCTCAAGAGGGTCACTTTTTCACCTCGTATCCGCACTCTCTTAATCATAGCGATGTCGCCTATCGTCATCGCCCAGATTGCATCCTGTTCACGAATGGTCCGTTGAGACCTGTCGATGATGACCATATCGCCGTCCTGAAGGGTTGGCGTCATCGAGTCCCCTAGTCCACGCGCGATCGTCAGCATTTTGGCGGGGGTGGATGTGATCGATTCGAGAAAGCTGCGGGCAACCCTATGCTGGCGGACCTCGATATGGCCGTCAGCGTAGGTCCATCCCAAGCCATAAGCCAAATCAATCTCTTCGATCTCGACCATATTCTCGTCGGTCGCCACCGGCTGGTTGGAACGCTGTCCCGTCAGGACATAGTTCGCATCGACGCCGTGGTTTTCGAGCTTCAGAAGGTATTCCGCCGATGGCGGCGTCCCCCCCTTCTCATAAGCAATCTGGCTATTTTTCGAGACGCTGCCCAGCTCCGCGAATTGAAGCTGGGTCATGCCCAATCGGCTCCGCTCTTCGCGAAGGCGCGTGCCCAATTTCTCCAACATTATTGGTACACATCCAACAAAATGCACCTTCCCAGTTGCAATGGTACAGATTTATGTGCTTAATCCAGAAATCAGGTCCAACATTCTGGATGCGACATGACATTGCACACCATGCACCGAGAGGACGTGAAGGCGGCGATCCGCAAGCACCACGGCTCCCAGCGCAATTTTGAGAAAGCGAACAATCTCGCGCCGAACGCGGTCAGCGAGATTTTTCGCGGACGCACGAGCCGTCCCACGACCGAGGCGATCGAAAAGCTGCTGGAAGAGGTGGCGCGAGAATCCATAAAGTTGGACGATAGCGTCATCACCACGCCGACGCACCGTCTAAATGGGCGGGGGCAATAGACATGGCGTCGCTCCCCGTTGCCAATGATGCGGCCCCGCAGGTCGCTGGCGAAATCCTCCTTATCCCTACGGCGGAGATCGTGATCGGCGATCGACTGCGCGAGATCGATCACGTCTGGGCCGAGGCCCTGGGCGGCGTGATGGCCCGCGAAGGCCAACAGACGCCGATTGAAGTCTGTCGCCTGCCCGGCCGCACCGGCTGGACGCTGGTCGCAGGTGCACACCGGCTGACGGGTGCGCGGTCCATCGGTATGGAATTGATAGAGGCGCGCGAGGTCAGTTCCGCCGCCGATTATCGTCGGATGCGCGAAGCGTCGGAAAACCTCTGGCGAAAGGGGTTGGACCCGTTGGCCCGTGCGGCTCACGTCGCCGAACTGGTTCGGCTGCACAAGATACGCGCTGGCATCGAGGTCGATCGTGACGGACGTTATGTGTCGGCCGCTACGCGCTGGCAGAAGGTTGTCGCGGAAGAGGCCGACGATGCAACGGCAACGATTGCCACTGCATATGGCTGGTCGGAAAAGGTCGGGGCCGAAATTGGCATATCCGCCCGCACCGTGCGCGACGATCTCGCTTTGTATCGTCGCATCCCTGCCGGGCTGGTCGCGGAGCTTCGCGCCAAACGTCACCCCGTCGTCACCAACGCCGCTCAGCTGAAGGCGCTGGCTAAGCTGGAGGTCGAAGAACAGCGCAAGGCGGTGGCCCAGTTGGTCCATGACGAACCTTGCGCGACGGTTAGCGAAGCAGTTGCGCGCTTCCGCCCTGGCAAGCCCGTTCCCGACGCCGGGGCGAAGCGACTATCCGCCTTCCTTGGATCATTCGCCCGCATGGGTCTGGCGGAGAGGAAGGCCGCTTTGGTCCAACTCGGTGAGATCATGCCAGCCGGTTACGAATTGGTCATCAACACCGATGAACTGCCCGACCTCGTTGCGTTCGTCGAAGGCCAACTGAACCAAGGCGTCGAATCCGCTATTCTGCAAGCGGAACTGGAGCGCGACCACGGCGCGACCGTCCAATTCCGTTCGGGCACCTACATGGTCCGGCTCAAGAAGGTATCCGCGACCTGCACGGCCGGTGGTGAGATGCTTCTGCGAGCATGGCTTCGCGCCGCGTCGCGGAAGCTGGAGGCAGCGGCATGACCCCTGGCCAGCTTCAGGTTCTCGACTGTGTCCGCGACATGCTGACCTACGACGTCTCGCCATCGGTACGGGACATCGCGAACGCCTGCGATATCTCGGTGTCGCAGGCTCACGGTCGGATCGCCGCCCTGGTGGATTGCGGTGCGCTTGAGCGTGGCGCGGGGAAGCAGCGCAACCTCAAATTGGTCGGCGTGCCCGACCTGCGCGCCATCCCGACCGATGCGATCCGGGCCGAACTGGCGCGACGGGGCGTCATTCTCGACGCGCTGTCGACCCGAACACGCCGAGCGGTCGGCCATGAGGTGACATGTGCGGCGGATACGTGCGGCGCGGTGGTCCAGCGGGGCCATCTGTTCTGCCGGGACCACTGGTTCAAGCTCGACGAAGGTTTGCGTCACCGCATCCTCCGCGCCTTCGCCGACAAGGACGTGTCGACCTATCAGCGACTGGTCGCGCAGGCCCGTGACGAAATTGACGGGTGCGGAGCATGAGCCGCGCCCCTGTCAAGAATCGCCAGAAGCGGTGGAACGACGAACGCGACGCCCTCAACCTTCTGGACGAGGGCAATGCACCGGCATCGGTCGCCGCCATCACTGGCCTGCCCATCGCAGAGATCGCCGCGATCGCGGCGAGCTATCGCGGTGCGTCCGTTGATCCGCTCGCCGATTGGAGGTCGTGATGAGCCCCGGAAGCCTCGACCATGTGCAGCAATTTCAGCGCGCGGTTCGTGACAACGTCACGATGAATGAGGCTCGCCGCCGCATGGTCAATGAGCGGTGGCAGGCGGTCATGCCCCGCCGCGCCAGCCCTTCTGAGTCCGACGCCAGCGAAGAGCAGCGTCCGAAATTCTGGTGGGACCGTGACTGATCGCCCGACCTCCAACCTGCGCCCGGCTCCGGCCGAGCTGACCGGCAACCGCGTCAAGCGGCTGCTGGGTCTGTTCGACCAGCCGCGCACGAATCAGCCCCGGAAGGATGGCCGATGACCAAGCGTGTCTCGTCGCTGCCAACCGAGCAGCTGGGCTTCACCTTTGACCCGCCGACGCCCGCGTCCGCCCCGGCCGATCTCGCCGGACTGGACCGCTTTGTCGCGGCGTCGGTGGCTACGATGCTCAAGGGCGACAAGCGGTCCCGTCAGGAAATTGCGGGAGCCATGTCGGCGTTGCTGGACGAGGAAACGACCAAACTGATGCTGGACGCCTACGCGTCCGAGGCACGCGACAACCACAATATCAGCGCCGCCCGATTGCTGGCGCTGATCGCCGTAACCAGCCGCTTCGATGTCGCCGACGCGCTTATGCGCCGAATCGGGGCGGCGGTGCTGGTTGGCGAGGAATTGATGACCGCGCGCTTGGGGAGCCTGAAGGCCGAGCGCATCCGCCTCGACGAAGAAATCAGGGAATTGCGGCGGCGCTGCCAGCCGATCGCACGGGGGAACAAATGAAAATCGACGGCTTCAAGACATGGTTCTCCGCCGACGAGTTGGCGGAACTGAACCTGCCGGGTCTGCCCGCCCAAAAGCGCAAGGTGAACGAACGCGCGGCCAAGGAAGGGTGGGCACTGCGGACGGGCGCAAATGGCGAGCCGCTGGCACGGCCCCGCAAGGCGCGTGGCGGTGGCCTTGAATATCATGTCGACGTTCTGCCCGCTGCGGCGCGCATGTCGATCCAGGCGGCGGGGGTCGCCGTCGCGGCCGACGTTCACCCTGCACCGCCCGAGCGTCAGCGCCAGTCGCCGTCGTGGCGCTGGTATGACGGCGCCAGCGACGAAGTGAAGGCGAAGGCCCGTCAGCGCCTCCAGACCATCACCCTTATCGAAGCCTATGAGCGCGCAGGCATGACGCGGTCGGCTGCTGTCGCCAGCGCCGCCGCCCGTGACGGCGTGTCGGTCGCCACCGTCTGGAATTGGCTCAGCCTGATCGACGGTGTCGCGCGGGAAGACCGCTTGCCTGCGTTGGCCCCGCGCCGACAGGGCGGCGGTGCCGAGGCGCAGGTTGATGCGGGCGCGTGGCAATTCCTGCTGTCCGACTATCTCCGCCCGGAAAAGCCGACCTTCGCCAGCTGCTATGCGCGGATGGTCGAAGGCTATGCCCGGCCCCGGAATATCGACGTGCCGCATATGAAGACGCTCCGTCGCAAGCTGGAGCGCGAAGTCGACGGGCGAATCGTGATTGCTCAGCGCGAAGGCGCGGAAGCCCTACGCCGCACCCTGCCGTCGCAGGAACGGACTGTCGCTGATCTCCATGCGCTGGAAGCGGTCAACATCGACGGTCACAAGTTCGACGTGTTCGTTCGCTGGCCTGACGGCCGGGTGGGCCGTCCGCTGATGGTCGCGATCCAAGACCTTTACAGCCGCAAGATGGTCGCTTGGCGGATCGACGAGAGCGAGAGCGCGCAGGTCACGCGGCTGGTCTTTGCCGACCTGTTCAAGAATTGGGGCATTCCCGCGCATTGCGTCCTTGACAACGGCCGGGCGTTTGCGAGCAAGGTCATCACAGGCGGCGCGAAGTCCCGCTTCCGGTTCAAGATTCGTGACGACGAGCCGACCGGCGTTCTGGTGTCGCTGGGCGTGCAAATTCACTTCGCGACGCCGTATCGCGGTCAGTCGAAGCCCATCGAGCGCGCCTTCCGTGACCTCTGCGACACGATCGCCAAGCATCCAGCCTTGGCGGGCGCGTACACCGGCAACAAGCCGGACGCGAAGCCCGAGAACTACGGCTCACGCGCCATCCCGATCGATCAATTCCGGGCGATCGTCGAAATGACGATGGCGGCGCATAACGCCAAGCCTGGGCGGCGCACCGAGACGGCCAAGGGGCGCAGCTTCGATGATGTGTTCGCCGCATCCTACGCCGTCTCGCCGATCGGCCGGGCGACGCCCGAGCAGCTGCGCCTCGCTCTGCTGACCGCCGATGACCGCACCTGTGATCGTCAGACCGGCGCGATCTCCTACGAGGGCAACAGATATTACGCGCCCGAGCTGCGCGACCATGCGGGCAAAAAGGTCACGATCCGGTTCGACCCGGACGATCTCCATAGCGAAATCCACGTCTATGACCGGGCGGGCGGCTTCCTCGCGACCGCGCCCGTGATCGAAGCGACCGGTTTCTTCGACAAGGAATCGGCCGGTGCCCGTCGCGCACAGGAAGCCGAACTGCGCCGCACCGCTCGCGACCTGACAAAGATGCAGAACCTTCTCAGCGCGGCCGAGCTGGCGGCGATGATGCCTGACCATATCGACGAGGAAGTGGCACCGGCCGCAGGCGCGACGCGCATCGTGCGCCACCGGGGCCAGACCAAAGGTCAGCTGAAGGCGGTCACGCAAGCCCCTCAGCCACCTCAGAACAATGTCATCGACCGTCTGACGGACGCCATGGATCGCGTGGTGCCCCTCCGGCGCGTCGGCTGACGCAATGCCCGACGGACGGGCAAACTGGAGGAGTAAACCATGAGTTACGTTCGGCAATGGACTGCGACCCGATCGGGAGCGTCGATCCGTATCAAAGGCGTCAACAGCAACGGTGAACCCGTCAACTTCAAAGCGTCGACAATCTTCGGGCCGGACCAGCGCAACACCTACCCGACCGCCCAAGACGAGCAGGGCCGCTTCCACAATCTCACATGACCGAACGGCCGTGCGGAGGCTGCCACCCCCGCACGGCCCACTTGAACACCCACGAACAAGCACAGGAACGCATAGCATGATTAACCCCAACGCCCAGCCGATCGATATTGCCGAACAGCAAGTCTGGCTCGCCGATCACAAGAAGGAACGCGGCTACAGCTGGTCGCAGCTGTCGTCGAAGATCGGCGTCCCCCAATCGACGCTCAGCATGTTTCCGGGCGGCGGTTACAGGGGCGACAACGCTCCGGTCGCGCAGGCTGTCTTCAAGTACCGCCAGTTGCTGAGGTCGCAGGCGGAGGTCGCGATCGAAATGCGGGAGCCGCCCAGCTTCTACATGACGCCGACCGGCAAGCGTATCCAGACGATGCTGACGATGGCGCAGCGCGGTCGGATCGTCGTCATCGCCGGGGCACCGGGAATGAGCAAGACCAAGGTCATCGAGCATTACCGCCAGTCGGTCAGCAATGTATGGATCGCCACCATGGCCCCGAGCACTGCCGGGGTGAATACGATGCAGCAAGAAGTGCTGGAAAGCTTTGGCGAGGCCGACGCAAAGGGTACGCCACGCGCCCTGTCGAAAAAGATCGTGTCGTTCGTGAAGGACACCAACGGTCTTATCATCATCGACGAGGCGCAGCACACCTCCGAACTGGCGCTGGAGGAAATTCGCTCTTGGTATGACCGGACCGGCATCGGCATCGCCTTGGTCGGCAACGAAGACGTGCTGACCCGGTTGACGCTGGGCAACAAGGCTGACGCGTTCGCTCGACTGGCCAGCCGTGTTTCGCAGCGGTTCATCTTCCGTGGGCCGCAGGATGGCGACGCGCTGGCACTGGCGGACGCCTGGGACGTTCACGACGACGAACAGCGCGCATTCATCGTCAGCATCGCCAAGCAGCCGGGACACCTGCGGACCTGCACCATGATGATGGAAACCGCCTGTATGCTGGCGGCATCCGAGAACAACGAGCTTACGATCGAGCATCTGCGCGATGCGTGGTCGCACCTCGCGATCCGTCAGGCTGGCGCATGACCCGGTCAGACGAAAAGAAGACGTGGCAGGTGGTGCGCGACGCGCACCCGCTGCTGTGGAAGGCCGTCCAGCTCAGCGCCTGCGCGGCGCTGGGCACCGCGCTGCCCGACATCATCGACTTTCTGAGGTGGCTGATATGAGCGCTTTGAAGGCTGTCCCGGCTCGCTTCGATCGGGCGTCGCAGCATCGACGGTCGATGCTCGCCAAGGTCCATGTCGCGAAAAAGGAACTGAACCTTTCCGACGACGATTACGAGGCGATTTTGCTGGACGTCACCGGCAACGCCAGCGCAGGCAATTGCACGGACGCGGAGCTGGACCGCGTCATCAAGCGATTCGAGTCGAAGGGGTTCCGCCCCAAGGCGAAGGCCAGTGGCGCGAAGCCCGCGAGCCATCCGGCGGCGGGCAAAGCGCGGGCGCTATGGATATCCCTTTATCACCTGGGGGCGATCCACAACTCGTCGGAGAAGGCGCTGGAGGCGTTCGCCAAGCGCCAGCTCGGCTGCGACAAACTTCAGTGGGCTGACCAGTCGCAGTCTTACCTTCTGATCGAGGGGCTGAAGGCGATGGCGGAGCGTCATGGCTGGTCAATGAGCCTTGAAGGTGTCCAGCCTGGCGCGGCGCTGATCGTCCTTAAGCGCCGCCTCGTCGTCGCTATTTTCAACAAGCTGCGCGCGGCCGGTCTTGTCCCGGACGACTGGCCCATCCAACGGGCGATCGTCGCCTTTGGCGGCACCGACTGCCCAATGGCGCTGACGATCGGCACCGTGTCGGAGCTGGACCTGATCGCGCGCGAGTTCGGCCGGACCCTGCGCCAGCTCGCCGGGCGGCTGGCGTGAAGCGGCGGGGTATCAGCGCGGAGGAGGCGGCGGTCGCGGGCGTGCGTGCTTTCCACGCCGGTATCCTGCTGGCCGACTGCCCTTATGAAGACCGGGCGGTGCGCGGCTATTGGCGCTACGGATGGTTGCAGAGCCAAGTTACCAAAGAGCGCTGGGACAGCTATCCCGACAAGGTCGAAGCGGCGATAGAAAAGGCGCGCCGCTATCTCGACCAGCGCGCCGCCCCCGGTGGGATGCCGCCGTCGCGCGCGATCGCAATCCATTTCTATGTGATGGCCTCCGATGACCCGGACGCCGCGTGGGCGTGGTTCTGCCGTCACATGGATGATGCGCGCGAGCGCTATGCCGCCGGATATTACGCTGACGCTGGACAGCCGATGGAGAAGCGTCCGTGACACGCGACACCGCCCGCAGCGAGCAGATCGAGGACGTCATCGACGTCATCGGTGCTAAGAATTTCATGAAGCTCTGCGAGGCGCTGGGCGGGACGAATGTCTATGTGCCCAAGTTGATCGGCCCGAACAATGTGATCCGCGCCGCGATCGGGGAGAAAGCGGCGGGATTGCTTTCCGAGTATTTTTCGTCAACCGTATTGCGACTGCCGAAAGCCCACACTCGCCGCCAGAAGGTGATCGAGCTGGCGCTTTCGGGTCAGATGACCGTCGCAGAGGCTGCGCTGGCCTGCGATTATTCGGAGCGCCGCGTCTATCAGCTGCTGGCGGCGCAGAAGAAAGACGACAATCAATTAGACCTCTTCGCCTGAAATACTTCAGGTCCGCCATCCGTAGTCGGGATGGCACCAAGGCCCCATGGAACAGGGGCAATCAGACATCGTCGCGCAGGCTTTCAGCGAGCGTTATGCGCTCGCCTATAAGCGTATCCACGACATCGAGGGCGGGTTCGTCAACGATCCCAAGGACCGGGGCGGCGCGACCAAGTACGGCGTCTCGCTACGCTTCCTCGTCCATGAGGGGCAGATCGATATCGATGGTGACGGGATCGCGGATTTCGATCTCGATATGGATGGCGATATCGACATCGACGATATCCGCGCCCTTACGCCTGCCGATGCGCGTTACCTTTTCCACCGTTGCTTCTGGTGGCCGCTCAAGTGCGACACTTGGGCCGCGCCGATCGGCGAGGCGCTGTTCGATCAGGCAGTGAATGGCGGCCGGGTTGCCGCCGCCAAGATGCTGCAACGGTCGATCAATGCGATCCTCGTCAAGCGCAAGGGCTACACCGGCATCCCCGACCTGTTGAAGGTCGACGGTGTCCTGGGCGACAAGACGCGCGTCGCGTGCGATTGGGTGCTGCGCCTGCCGGGCGAGGGCATGACGGCGCTGATCCTGATGTATCGTGCCGTCGCACTGGACCGCTATCAGGCGATCGTCCGCAAAGACCCGACGCAGAAGCGCTTCCTGATCGGATGGGCCAGCCGCGCCAACAATCTGGGCCGCCTGTGATGGCGCGCACCGTTGCCCTGATCGTCGCGCCGCTGGTGCTTATCGCCGCGCTTGCCTGGCTGGCCATCGCGCATGTCCAGCTGCGCGACGAAGTCCGGTCGGCGGAGCAATGCGCGCGTGCGGCGGCATCGGCCAGTGCGTCGATCGACGCCTGTCCGATCGGCGTGAAAGACCGGATCGAAGCGGCGCGCCGGGCGGACCAGTGCGAGGCGTCGCTGGCAAAATCCGACCTGTCGACGATCCGCGCAACCTGCGGCGCATCTGTCAAGCTGGTCGCGGCCGAGCGCGACGCGGCGCGCTCGGACCTGTCCGACGCGCGCGACCAGCTCGCCGCCGCCGGTCGCGATCGCGACGCCGCCGTGGCGCGGGCCGAGGCGCGCCAATCTCTCCACGCTTCAAGGACCGCCACCAATGAAATGGTCATCGCCCGCGCGCCGATCGGCGCTGATGGTCGCGCTCGCTGCGACGACGACTGCCTGCGTGCACTCGCCGACGCCGCGCCCCGCGATCGCCGCTGATCCGATCGTCGAAACCCGCACCGTGCGTCAGATGATTTGCCCTGCCGAGGTGACGGCAAAAATTCCGGCCGAGGAAATCATGCCCGCGAACGCAGTGATTGAAGCGAGCCGCGAAGTGTTGCGCTGGATCGGTCGGCGATTTGCGCGCGAAGAACTTCTTGCCAAAAGGCTGGGTGATGCACGGGATCAGTGCAATGGTTGAAACTCGCGCAATCAGCCAGTTGCCGCGCGCTGCGGCGGTATCGCCCCGCGCTCTCACGATCGTGGAAGAGCCTGACGGTGGGCCGACCTCAGCCTTGGAATTGAGACGTCTGCTTGGACGGCTTATTTCCACTGATGAAGCGACGGCAACCGAGGCCGAGTTGCAAGGCCTTCTCGGTTATTCGCCAAATAGCATCGCGTTGGTCTTCGGCGACCCCGACGAAGCCAAAAGTGGCTGGTACAGGAAATTTGGTGCTTTGGGGACCGGCGGCTGGACTTTGTTCGAGCCGTTGAGCCGTGCTCTGCTGGAACAAGCGCAAGCCATTGTCGATGAGGCCAACGAACAGGTCGAGCGCGTCGACAGAGCCATTGCCGAATTTACCGACATGGCACAATTGGGGCTGTCGCCTCTCGAATATGACCGTTCCGGCTACCTCGAAGCTGACGTCGATGACCAGTACCGGGTCATAAAGGGTCTCTCCCGCGCCACGCTGTCAATGATCGCCGTCAGCTATGGCGGTCAGCTGGTCGAGGACCTGGGCAGCCTTGAATACGAACGATCGGGGGCGGTGGACGCACTGGTCGACAGTGATTTTACGCTGCTCGAGCTGACCGAGCGCAACGTCGGCCTCGACCACCTCGCGCTCGACCCACTGGAATATGGCCGCTCCGGTTATCTGCTGGCGGACGTTGACGGCAATTGGAGCGTATTGGCTGGGACGCGTTCGCCCGCGTTAGCCGACGCGACCGTTCTCGACCCCGCCGATTATATCGTGATCGAGCAAGCGGACGCGGCAGGTCGACGCCAAATCTACTCGGAGAAACTTAGCACGGGCTCGCGTGTGCAGCTGTCGCCCGCTGGGTCGACCAACACCTTGGTGCGGGTGGAGCGCGGTAATGCGATTTATCGCTCAGATCGCGTTCGCCAGCCTGCGGGTGGGCTGTTCGCAGTTCCGGTCGTCGGAGGTCCCGAAATCACGGTCCTTCCCTATCCGGGGATCGTCATGCTGGGGGACAGTCAGGTCGGCATGGGAGCTGATGATGGCACCGGAGCCGGTCTAGTCGCAGCGCGAACGCTTGGGTGGGCCTACGCCGACCAGTGGGGCGTAGGTGGCCAATCCGCACAGCAAGCTGCCAGCCGCCTGTTCGGCGTCCACATGTTTATTGTCGGCGGTCAGATTCCGGCGGCTGCTGGTGCTGCGGTCGACGTCGTGATCTTGGGCTATGACCCCATCACCGGCGGCCAGCCGAACATCGCAGTCCGGTATTCCGTCGCTGGTGTTCTCATGACGTTGACGCGAGATACTAACGGAAGCGGTGCATACACGCTAAGACGCGATATTGGCGGCGCGGCGGTTGCCGTTCCAAGTAGCATCTTCGCGACTAGCGTCGCTTGCTCGCGGTTCGGCAATGAGGACCCGGTTGCTATTCCGCGCGATTGCGTGACAATTATCCAGCTCGGTCGAAACGAGTTCGACCGCGTTGAGGCGAATGTCGCTGCGATCCGCGACCTCGTTTCCACGCTGACACCGCTATCCCGTCGGTTCGTCATACCGCTCGTCCTGCCTACCGGATACGCGCAAGACGGCAGCGTCGTCGATCCGATCGAGCCCACCGGCAGCGAGCGGCGCCTGCGGATCGAGGCGATGAACACGGCGATCAAGACGGCTTTCCCTGGCAGCTGGCTCGACCTCCTGCCGATCCTGCAAGCGCGCGGTGACGGCAGCGCAGGCGATAATGCGGACATCGCAGCTGGCTTCACGCCTCGCTCGCTCCGCACCGACTTCCTTCACCTCAATGCAGCCGGCCGGTCGATCGCGGGCCAGTACGGCTATGCACCCTTCATCACCGCGAAAGGATGGACCCAAGCATGAGCGGTATATTCCGACGTCTGGTCGGCTATTCGTCGGGTCGGACCGACCTGCCCAAGCTCCAACGCGATAGCGTCGTGGACGATGGCACGGTGGGCCTGTTCGATTTCGGTCACGGGTGGGGCTATCTCGCCCAGGTCGGCCCGGTCGCGGCGGGGGCGCAGCTTCGCAATTATGTCAGAAGCGGCGGGATCGCCGTAGCCGATACGGTCATCCCTTGGTCCACCGGGATGGTGAAGTTCGACGCAATCGGTCAGTCGGTCACCCTGCCCGCGGAGTGGAAGTTGCCGCCTTCAACGAAGGATTTTGCGATTTCCATGACCGGCCGCATCCCACGTTCTGGCTATCCGGGCGGCGGGAACGGGCAGAAGTCAGTGCAAATCTTGGGCTGCGCTTCAGGGGGTGTCATCCAGTATAGCTTCTTGGTGCTGTACGATGCAGCAACCGGGCAGCTCACCGGGCTCCAGCTGGGCTTGAATAACGAAGGCCCAGTCGTCCCCTCAGCTATCTTTCCCGACGATGCTGTGGCGCACCACTTCGCAATGCGCTGGCGGGCGACATCGGCTGCTGCGTCAATAATCGAGTTCTATATCGATGGCGCGCTGCGCTTTACCGCCGCAGTGGGTTATGCTGGCGCACTTTCTCAGCCGGAACGCCCCGCCAAGCTAGGCCAATACTGGACATACATCCCTGATGCGATGCGCGGGTCCATCGGGCGCGTGCTTTTGCAGCGTCTTGATGTGCCCGGATCGAAGCCCATCGGCGAGTTCATCGCGGCCGATCTCAATGCGGGTCAAGGACGCTTTTTCTGATGCGACTGCTGCCTTTCGCGTTGATTAGCGCCGCGCCTGCGAGTCGCCGCGCGATCGGCCCTGCGGAGATTGTCCTGTTTGGCACGGCGCTGCCGGTCTGGTCGCTGATCCTGGGCACGGTCGGCGTGGTGATGGCCCGCCGCGTCGCTCCGGCATCGGCGGCGGGCACCGCCCTGGGTCAGGTCGGCAACGCGGCCCTGACGATCCTGCTGCTGGCGATCGTCGTGGCGGTCATTGTCGAGGGGGAGAAGCGGCCGATCGTCGCCCTGGGCTGGGCGATCGGGCTCGGCTTCTCCGGCCTGGGTGCGATCGAGATGATCGCGCGTGCAGCGCTGGCAGCCGGGCGGCTAGCAATCGAAGGCGTCGTGGCAGCGGCGAGCAAAGGCGCGGCGATGTGGGCCGATCGCCGGGAGAACGGCAAATGACATTCGACATCGAGACTTTCGGCGCGCTGGCGATTCTCGCGTTCTTCGCGTTCGTCATCTGGCGCGGCGGGAGCGCCAATCCGGTCGGCACAGGGCAGCTCCAGAGGCAGCTCAATACGATCGGGGCGGAGGTGAAGACGTTGAAGGAAACTGTGTCCGGTTGCGCCTCTGTCGGCGCGATCGACCAGCTGCGCGGCGAGATGCGCGAGATGGAGGCGCGGGTCGCCTCCAGTGGCGAGGTCGTGAAAGTCCAGGCGCAGGTTGCCGATGTGAACGGCAAGGTCAGCGCCATCGATGCGCGCCTCGACGGGATCGAGAAGCTGGCGGACCGCACCGACGCGGGGGTCCAGCGGATCGAAAGCTATTTTCTGGAACGGGGGGTAAATCGGTGAGCTATCTTCAGGACGCGTTTCTGCCGCACCTGCGGCTGACGCTGTTGCGCGTGCTGGCGGAAGCGCCGGGCTATTGCGCCAATTCGTCCATCCTGCACCAAGCGGTCACGTCGATGGGGCTGGCCGCCAGCCGCGACGCGGTCAAATCGGAATTGGCCTGGTTGAAGGAACAGCGCGTCATCGCGCTGGCTGAACCGGCCGCCGGGCTGTTCGTCGCGACGCTGACTGATCGCGGCCATGACGTCCAGGCGGGATGCTCGACGATCCCCGGCATCCAGAAGCCGTCGCCGGGGCGGTAATGGCGAAGCCCGACCGCCCTTCGTCCATCGACCGGCTTCCAGCCGAGGTCCGCGACCTGATCGCCTCGCTGCGCCGTGACGGCTCCACGATCGACGAGATCATGGCGAAGCTGGGCGAGCTGCGCGTTGACGTGTCGCGGTCGGCGCTAGGCCGCCACGTCAAATCGCTGTCGGCGATCGCCGCCCGGATGCGGGAAAGCCGCGCGATCGGCGAGGCACTGGTCGCGCAATTCGGTGAAGAGCCGGACAACCGGCTGGCCCGCGCTAATCTGGAGCTGATGCACTCGGTCGTCATGCAGACGATCACGGCGGCCGAGATCGACCCGGAGACTGGCGAGGCTAAGCCGGTGATTTTCGATCCAGAGCAGGCGATGTTCCTTGCCCGCTCCCTCCAGTCCCTCGCATCGGCCGAGAAGACCAACAGCGACCGCATGATTAAGGCCAAGGAACTGGCGACCAGAGAGGCCGCTAAGAAGGCGGAGGGAGCCGCCAAGGCCAAGGGCCTGTCGGCTGATACGGTCGATTTCATCCGCAAGGCTGTCTTGGGTAGCGACGCATGAGCGGCCTAGGCGTCCTGACCGATGACGGTCTTGCCGATCGTCTCAGCTTTGCCGAGCTGACCGAGCGCCTGCCGCGTGGCGATCTCCTGCTGAAGTATCAGCAACGGCCGATCGACAAGCTGTTCGCGGGCACCGCGCTGATGCTCGTCGAGAAGAGCCGCCGTATCGGCCTGACCTGGGGGATCGCCAGCTATCTGGTCCTGCGCGCCGCGTCGGCAATGAATGCGGGCGGGCAGTCAGGTTGGTACATGGGTTACGACAAGGACATGACCCTCGAATTTATCGAGGTCTGCGCCATGTGGGCCAAGGCGTTCGGGATCGTCGGCGGGGAGATCGGCGAAGAGGTGCTCGAATATGAGGATGACAGCGGAAAGTCGCAGTCGATCCAGGTCTTTCGCATCCGCTTCGCCTCCGGCTTCAAGATCACTGCGCTGCCCAGCGTGCCGCGTGCGCTGCGCGGTAAGCAGGGTATCGTCGTCATCGACGAGGCCGCGTTCCACAAGAATGTCGACGAGGTTCTGAAGTCGGCGATGGCGCTGCTGATTTGGGGCGGTCAGGTCATCGTGATTTCCACGCATGACGGCGTCGGCAATGCGTTCAACGTGCTGCTGGACGAGGTGCGCGAGGGCAAGCGCGCAGGCGAGGTCGTGACCATTACCTTCGCCGACGCGCTGGCGGACGGGCTCTATGAGCGCGTCGCCCTGGTCGCGAAGACCAAGGGCGCGGTCCTGCCGCCCAAGGAACAGTGGGAAGCGGAAATCCGCGCCTTCTATGGCGACGATGCCGAGGAGGAGCTGGATTGCGTGCCCAAGGCCGGATCGGGCTCGCTGATCTCGCTGGAGGACATCATCGCGTGCGAGCATGACGATTGCGGCCTGCCCGAACTGTACGAGGGCAATATCGCCTATCTCGGTCGCGACGTCGCACGGCGCGTCGACGGGCAGGTCCAATACCTCATGGAGCTGATCCGCCACACGCTTTGGCAGCGCGATACATACGAAGAGGTCGGCAAGACATTCGCGCACCAAGACGAGTTCTTCGACCGTATGTTTGCCACGCGCCGGATCGGCGCGGCCTGGGTCGATCAGGGCGGCATGGGCGAAAAAGTCGTGGAGGATTCGCAGCGCAAGCACGGGACGCGCGTCGTCGGTGTCTTGCTCCAGGGGCCGACGCGATTGGATCTCGCGCTGTCGCTTCAGAAGCGGTTCCAGGAACGCACGATCCGTATCCGCAAAGACCCGCGCACCCGGTCCGATCTCATGGCGATCAAGAAAAGCGGGTCGATCGAGAACAGCAACGTGCGGATCGTCAATGATGGCAAGGTCCACGCCGACCGCTTCTGGGCCTACGCACTGGCAAGCCGCGCGGCCGACCTTCCCGCCGCGCTCTACCAGTACCGCAGCGTCAGCAAGGCAGCGGCGACCGACCAGCGGACCCGCGACGATCGGCCGCAGCGTCGGCGCGGGTCGCGGTTCGGGCCGGGTGCCTATTGAAAAAGAAAGGGGGCCAGCGCGAGCCGACCCCCAAGGTAAGCTACGGCGATCAAGCGATCCGAAACCGAGCCTCAGTCAGGACCAGCATAGGTCCAGCCGGTCAAGGAAGCAACATGGTCGCCGCAGCATCACAATCCCCCGTCGCCCCGCCGCCGCTGGTCTGGCCCAATGGTCAGCAAATGCGGCCGGAGACTCTGACCCGCGAGATCGCCGCCCCCTCGACCATGGGCGTGCGGTCGATCATGTCCGGGCATCCCGCGCAGGGGTTGACGCCGGTCAAGCTGGCGCGGCTGCTGCGCGCGGCCGAGGATGGTGATGCGGTCGCCTATTTCGAGCTGGCGGAAGAGATGGAGGAAAAAGACCTCCATTACCTGTCGGTCATGGGCACGCGGAAACGTCAGGTGTCGCAGCTGCCGATCGAGGTGATCCCGGCCGGTGACGACGAAGAGGCGAAGGCCGACGCCCAATTCATTCGCGACTGGCTGGATCGCGACATGCTTCAGCCGGAGATTTTCGACCTGCTGGACGCGGTTGGCAAAGGCGTCAGCGCGATCGAAATTGTTTGGCAGTTCACGTCGACCGAATGGACGCCGGTCAAGCTGAAGTGGCGCGACCCCCGGTTTTTCGAGTTCGACCGCGTGACCGGCGAGACGCTGATGCTCCGCGACCTCGACGGGCTCCAGGCGCTGCCGTTCGGCAAGTTCATCGTCCACTATCACCCGGCGAAGTCGGGCCTGCCGATCCGGTCGGGCATCGCGCGCGCGGCGGCCTGGTCGTACATGTTCAAGAATTACGCGATCAAGGATTGGGTCGCGTTCCTCGAAAATTACGGGATGCCGATCAGGATCGGCAAATACGACAACGGCGAAACCGAGACGAACATCAATGTCCTTCTCGACGCCCTCGCAAGCTTGGGCAGCGATGCCGCTGCCGCCTTCCCGAAGACGATGGAGGTCGACTTCGTCGACGCCAAGGCGGGCACCGCGCCCAATGACCTGTGGCGGTCGAAGGCCGAATATTGCGACAGTCAGCTGTCGAAGGTGGTTCTAGGTCAGACCGGCACGACCGACAGCAAGCATGGCGGCTTGGGCGATGGCGGCAACAAGGTCCATGACGAGGTGCGCGGCGACATCGAGCGCGCCGACGCGGTGTTGGTCGCGGCGACCCTCAACGAGCAGCTGGTTCAACCCATGGTCATGCTGAACCGGGGTATCCGCCGCCGCTATCCCCGGCTTCGCATCGGTCGGCCGGACGCGGTCGACGTGAAGGCCATGACCGAGGCGGCGACGGCGCTGGTCGCCCTGGGCGCGCAGGTCGATGCCGACGAGATGCGCGACCGGGCCGGACTGCCCGCGCCCAAGCCCGGCGGCCGGATTTTGGTTGCCGCGCCACAAGCCGCTCAGAGCGCGCAGGGCGGGCGGAGTGGCCCCGGCATACCGGAAAACGGCGTGGATGCCTTCTCACGCCTTCTGAAACCTTCTGAATCGCCTATCGGGGGCCGGGTGGCCGTGGCGGATGCGGCCCCGGCGGCGATCGCCGACAATGTGGACGATGCAGCCGCAATGGCCCTGGGCGATTGGGAGCAGCTGATCGAGCCGATCCTTGATCCGGTTCGCGACGTCGTCGCGCAGGCGTCCAGCCTCGACGACATCAAAGCGAAGCTGGTCGACGCGATCGAGCGCATGGACGTCACCTTGCTGACCGAGCGCCTGGCGCGCGCTGGGTTCGGTGCACGGCTGGCGGGCGATATCGATGCGCGAGGCGAGGCATGAGCTTCGCCGGGCAGTTCATCTTCGGCCGCCCGACCGCCGCGCCCCATCGCAAGTCGGACGGGACGCTGGCCGTGGCGGCCCCCGACGCTGCGCGCTTCGACCATGACGCGGGTGGCGTCGCGCTCGGGCTGCTGGTCGAGGCGGGCACGGAGATGGGCCAGCACGATCGCGTCACGCTGCGCGCGCCGATCGCGATCGAGGGCGCGGCGACCGTCTTTCATGAAATCGCCGACGCCACCGGCATCCAGCGCCGCGCGCATTACACGTTGGATGCGACCGCGACCGTGAACGCCTGCCTTGCGCAGCTGGGCCATCATCGCGCGATCGGCGCGGTCGCGGGCTTCGTGCCGATCCGGTCGGGCATCGTCGCCTATCAGGGCAAGCGCTGGTCGCCGCCGACCGTCGTCACGCTGGCGGACGGCCGGGCGGTGACGCTGGCCAATGGTCTGCGCCTGCTGGCGTCCTGACCATGGCCGATGCCCAGCCGATCCCGGTCGCGCCGCCAAAGGAGGCGGTCGACCGTTTCCAGTCGAAGGGGTTCACCTTCGGCTATTCCTGGCAGGACGTCTGGCAGGAAGAGCATGGCCGATCCTTCACCGTCGCCAAGGCGATGACGCGCGACGTGCTGGAGACGATCCGGGCCGAGGTGGATGCGGCGATCGTCAATGGCACCACGCTGGAGACGTTCCAGGCCAATCTCACGCCGACGCTTCAGAAGCTCGGTTGGTGGGGTCGCAAAGAGATGGCGGACCCGCTGACCGGCGACGTCAAGACCGTCCAGCTGGGGAGCCCCGCGCGGCTGAAGACCATCTTCGCCGTCAACACCCGCGCCTCCTATCAGGCCGGGCGCTGGGACCGGATCGAGCGGCAGAAGAAGGTCTTCCCGTATCTCCGCTATGTCTCCGTCATGGACGGCCGGGAGCGTCCGCAGCATCACGCCTGGCACGGCACGATCAAGCCGGTCGACGATCCTTGGTGGGATACCCATTACGGCCCGTGCGGCTGGAACTGTCGCTGTACCGCCGTCGCCTACAACGCCCGCCAGCTCGCCAAGAACAAGTGGGAGGTTACAGACGAACCGCCCGCCTTCCCGGTCAAGAAGTGGGTCAACAACCGTACCGGCGAAGTCTCCGAGCTGGAGGAAGGCATCGACGCGGGCTGGTCGTACAATGTCGGGAAATCGCGGCTGTCCGGCTTAGCGCCTGCGCCGCTGCCGCCCGCGCCCGGCGATCGGAACCCCCCGACCGCGCGCCCGATGCGCGCGAATGGCGCAGCCGAGCTTGCGGGGTTCTTCAAGCCGTTCGGCATGGAGGCCGGGGACGTCCGCAAGGGCAAGGTCTTCACCGATCGCGGCGGCTGGCCTCTCGCCATGAGTTTCGATTGGTTCAAGCGGAACGGCGAGACGGTCATGCCGCAGGGCGACGTTGGCGGCGCTGGCGAGACGATCGTCGATCCGCATGAAATCTGGTGGAGCTGGGGCCGGGGCGCGAATGGCGCGGCGGTGCTGATGCGCCGCTATGTCACGCTGGACGGGACCGGCCGCGCGCGCCGCGTGGTCGACGTCGGCCGGGATGGCTGGACGGTCGATCATGGCGACATTGATCTCGACACGCTGCGCCGGGGCAAGCTGTCGTGGAAGCGCAAGGAACCGACCGCCGTCGAGTTCGCGCAGGCGGCAATCGCGCGTGCGCCTGGCGCGGCCGATCACCGGATCGGCGCAGTGCCCGATGCCGTCGCCGGTCGCCTGCGCGAGCTGGGACTCAGGGTGCCCAAGTCGGTCGGACTGGAGGCGGGGTTCGTCCGCCATATCCATCGCCGCCACTCCGCCGATGCGCGCGGGCAAAAGCCGATCCGGCCGGAGGATATCGCCCGCGCGCTCGAGATCGTCGCGGCGGGCAAGATCAATCACGGCAACCCGAAGGTATCGAAATCAGGCGCGGCGCGCATCTTCGTGACCGCGACGATCGGTTCCGATCGCTACTCGGCCGCGTTTGAGGTGCGCAAATATCGCCTGATCTTGGCAAGCCTGCGACGGCGCTGATGCGGGGGAAGTGGTTGCGCTGTCTTATGCACGAAGCCTAGACCGAACGTCCGAAACGGCGCGCAACACAGCCTTTATATAGACATGACGGCGTTTCTGTTCAATGAAGTCGGGTGCCGCTGACCTCGCCTGAAATCCTTCAGGTCAGGTCGCGCCACTGCCCCTGACATAACCGCCCCATGTTGCGGGGCAATTCCACTCTTCAGACGGCTGTCGGATCGGCGATCGAGATCGTCGACCCGTCCAAGCGCGTCCAGCTCTTCCCGATCGGGACGTGGCAGGGTCGCAACGGGCTTGGTCCGTACACGATCACCGACCGCGCCCATGCGGAAAAGATCATCGCCGCCACCGCCGCCGCACAGGGGCCGGTCGATCTCATGTTCGATTACGACCATCAAGCCGTCCGCGCCCCGGCGGTTGCCGGGAAAGCCGTCGCCTCCGGCTGGATCAAGCAGCTGCACGCGCAGGACGATGGCATCTGGGCGGACGTCGAGTGGACCGATGCCGCCGCCGCCGCGATCGCCGCGCGAGAGTATCGCTATACCAGCCCTTATTTCCTGCACGACAAGGCCGGAAACGTCACCCGCATCATCAACGCCGGGCTGACCAACACCCCCAATTTCAACTTGGCGGCGGTCGCCGCCTCTTCGCTCACTGGAGAGCAATCACCCATGGATGAACTGTTGAAGGCGATCCTTCAGGCGCTCGGCCTGCCGGAAGACGCTACCCAAGAGCAGGCGATGGCCAAGATCGGCGAGCTGACCGGAGCCGCCACGGCGCTGGCGTCGGCGACCAGTGTGCTGGGCCTGACCGCCGGTGCCGATGGCGCGGCGATCGCCAGCGCCATCACGAACATCAAGGCGGCGAACGACCCGGCGAAGTTCGTGCCGATCGAGCAGCTGAAGCACGTCAACGACCGCCTCGCCGCGATCGAGGGCGACAAGCATGAGGCGGCGGTCGCCAGCGCGATCGCGGCGGGCAAGCTGGCCCCGTCGCTCAAGGGTTGGGCGATGGACCCGGCAAATCGGACGGCGTTCGCGTCGTTCATCGAAACCGCGCCCGTGATCCTCGCGCCCGGCAGCTCGGGCGGTGGGAAGGTCGATCCCAAGTCGGACGTCCTGACCGATGAAGAGCGCGCGATCGCCAGCTCGCTGGGCCTGTCGCCCGATCAGTTCCTCCAGGCGCGAAAGGACGGCGAATGACCGCGACCACGCAAGCTCGCAACACGCCGCTGGTCACGGTCGGCACCGTCGCCCGTGACCTTCCCGCAGGCGGTAAGGTTCTGGCGGGCACCATCGCCTGCCTGAATGCCGCAGGTTTCGCCGTCATGGCGACCAGCGCGCTTGGCCTGGTCGCGGACGGTCGTTTCGAGGAAACGGTCGACAATAGCGGCGGTATCGACGGCGCGGTCAAGGTCGTCGTTCGCAAGGGCACCTTCCGCTACGCCAACAGCGCGGCGGGTGATGCGATCACCCGGACCGAGATCGGCAAGACGGTCTACCTCGTCGACAATCAGACGCTCGCCAAGACCGATGGCGGCGGCACCCGCTCGCCAGCGGGCAAGGTCTTCGACGTCGACGCGCAGGGCGTCTGGATCACCCTGAACTAAGGAAGAGCGGGCACAATGATTATCAACGGACAAAACCTCCGGGGGCTGGGCGTCGGCTTCAAGGCCAACTTCACGCAGGGCCTGGGCATGGCGACGGCCGACCACCTCCTGATCGCGACCGAAGTACCGTCGACGACCAGCAAGGAAGAATATGGCTGGCTTGGTCAGGTGCCCGGTATGCGGGAATGGCTGGGCGATCGCGTCGTGCAGAACGTCGCGCTGCATGACTACACGATCAAGAACCGCGATTTCGAGCTGACCATTGGCGTCCCTCGCAACGCGATCAAGGACGACAATTACGGCGTCTATGCACCGCTGTTCCAAGAAATGGGCCGGTCGACCACCGCCCATCCGTCGCAGCTCTGCTATCCGCTGCTGAAAGCTGGGTTCACGTCGCTCTGCTATGACGGGCAGTATTTCTTCGACACCGATCATCCGGTGCTCGACGAAGGCGGCTCCGAGGTTTCGGTCGCCAACACCGACGGCGGCAACGGCGCGTTCTGGTGTCTCTTCGACGACTCCCGTCCGCTGAAGCCGCTGATTTTCCAGAACCGTCAGAAGCCCGTGTTCGAGGCGAAGGACAACCCCGACGACGAAAACGTCTGGCGCCGCAAGGAGTTCGAGTATGGCGTCGACGGCCGGTACAATGCCGGGTTCGGTTTCTGGCAAATGGCATGGGGCTCGCGCCAGCCGCTGACGCCGGAAAACTACGAGAAGGCACGCGCTGCCCTCATGTCGATGAAGGGAGACTATGGTCGCCCGCTCGGCCTGAACCCGCGCAAGCTGCTGGTGTCGCCGACGCTGGAAGGCGCGGGCAAGCGCATCGTCGTCAACACCAAGAAAGACGGTGGCGGCGACAACGAGTGGGCCGGGACTGCCGAGCTGGTGAGTTCGCCATGGCTGGCGTGATGCGCGTGCGCGCTCCGGCGGGCAGCATCCGCCGGGCGGGTTTTCGCTTCGATGCGGAGCCCACGCCGCTGGTCAGCGACGAGGTCACGCCATCGGAGGTCCTCGCCATGGCGCGCGACCCGCGCCTCGTCGTCGAGGTCGAGGTCGACGGCGAATATGTCATGCTGTCGGGCGACCTTCAGAAGCTGGCCGCGCTCGATGCCCTGGCGACTGCCACCGAAGGTCTGTCGCCTGGGCAAATCGCGGGGGCGATGGTCAACGGCGACGTGCGTCAGCTGATGCACGACGCCTTCGCGGCTTTCAGTGCGTCGCCCGCTCCGGGCGGCGAAATCATCCCGAACCCCGGCGGGCCTGCCGCGTCGATCGACGCGGGTCAGGCTTCGGAAGGTGGCACATTAGCCCAGCCTTCCGGCGAAGCCGCCGGAACGGAATCGCAGACGGCGGGCGGTTCCGGGGATTCCGCAGGCGGGGAGCCCGACAAGGGCAAGGAAGAGACGGCAACGGACCCCGCTCCCGAAGCCGACGCCGACACCGCGAGCAAGCCGACCAAGCCTGCCCGCAAACAGTCGCAGCCCAAGAGCGACGACTGATCGACCGTGACCCGGTCGCCCTCGATGGCGGCCGGGTCATCCCTCTCAAGGGCTTCTGACTTTCCCATGTATGCGACGCTCGCCGATCTCCGTGCCCGCTATGATGAGCGCGATCTTATCCAGCTGACCGACCAAAGCGGTGCTGGCGTGATCGATCAGGCGCGCGTCGACAATGCGATCCGCGCCGCGTCGGTCATTATCGATGGTCATGTCGCCATGAAATACCGCCTGGGCCAGCCCGCGCCGCTGCTGACCGAGATCGCGGTGACGCTGGCCTATCATCGATTGTGTGGCGACACGCCGCCCGACGCCGTCGTGGACGCGAAGAAGGACGCGATGGCGATGCTGGCCAAGATCGCGGCCGGAACCATCAAACTCGACCAAGGCGAAGAGCAGCTGCCCGCCCGGCCGGGCGCGATCGTCATCGCCCCGCGCGAGCGCCATTTCTCGCGCGATCAGATGGACGGCTTCTGATGGCCGTCGACTTCACTCTCAGCGTCCAGGGACAGGCTCGCCTCGAACGCCAGCTCCATGGGCTCTATGTCCGCACCGGCAATATCCATGAACTGATGGACCGCATCGGTATGGTGCTGGAGACGTCGACCCTTGAACGGTTCGACGAGGAACGCGGCCCCGATGGTCAGAAGTGGACGCCCAGCTTTCGCGCGCAGGAAGAGGGCGGCAAGACGCTGACCGACACCGCCGGGCTTCGCCTGTCGGTGCGTTACCTCGCCAGCGCGGATCGGGTCGAGATCGGCTCGAACAAAATCTATGCGCGTGCCCATAACGAGGGCGCGACGATCACTGCCAAATCGGGGCGCGGGCTTGCCTTCATGCTGGGCGGCGAGCTGCGCATCGTGCGGTCGGTCAAGCTGCCCAAGCGCCAATTCCTGGGGCTCAGCCGCGACGACGCGGACGAGATCGAGGCGCAGTTCGACGACTATGTGGCGGAGATCGAGCAATGATCGCCGCCGTCGAAAAAGCGATGCTCGCGCGACTGGCCTATGCGGCCGACCGCGGCGCGATCCCCTATCGCTGGCCCACGCTGGAAACATATCCAGAGGATTGGGACCAGTATTTCAAGAACAAGGGCACGCTCCGCACGCCCGCCGCCTGGGTCGTGTTCGGGGGCTTCGACAAGATCGAGGACAGCAATGACGGGCCAATCGCGACCGCGAGCTTCGGCCTGGTCGTCGCCGACACCAACCTGCGCGATGAGGAAGCGACCCGCCATGGCCGGACGCTGGCGAACGGCACGACGATGGAGCCGGGCTCCTATCGCCTGATGCTCGATGCCGCCGGGTTGCTGGCCGGACAAGACTTGGGGCTCGATATGTCGGAGCTGTCCCTGGTCGAGGTCGCGCAGGTGCGGTCGGCGTCGCAGGACGCGCTTCGCCGGACGAGCCTATGGGCGCTTCGCTTCACGACCCGGTTTACCGTGCCGTTCCTCGAAATCGGCGAGGATGCCGCCGACTTCACGGCCTTTCACGCGAATTGGGACATCCGTCCCTTCGGCAATGTCGACGCCGATCCCGGCAAGCCGGGTGTCCAGTTGCCCGCCGACGCCACCGCCGATGCCACCGACCATGTGAGGTTCCCATGACGATCCAGACTTTGCGCCCGGCCGATGGTCGGCGCGTCCGCAAGCAAAATGGCGAACTGCTGAAGGACGAAGGCGAGGCGATCGAGATCGACGCCTTCTGGCGTCGTCGCCTCGACGATCAGGACGTCACCGCCGCCGATGACACCACCGTGGCCACCGCGCCCGTGAAGAGGAAGTAACGATGACGATCAGTTTCTCGACGATCCCCGTCTCGCTGCGCACACCGGGCGCGTATATCGAAGTCGACGCCTCGCGCGCCGTATCCGGCCTGCCGCCTGCGCCGACCAAAACGCTGCTGATCGGTCAGCGTCTGGCGGCCGGTGCGGTCGCTGCCCTGACGCCGACACGCATCGTCTCGGCCGATCAGGCCGCGCAGGCATTCGGGCGCGGGTCGATGCTCCACGCCATGGCCGCCGCCTATCGGGCGGGCGATGACCTGACCGAATTGTGGGCGATCGGGCTCAGCGACTTGGCGGCTGGCACCGCCGCGACCGCGACCGTCACCGTGACCGCCGCCGCCACGGCGGCCGGTGTCATCGCGCTGATGATCGACGGCGTCTCGGTCAAGGTCGGCGTCGCCGCCGCCGATGCGCCCGCGACCATCGCGATGGCGATCGCCGCCGCCGTCAACGCGCTGCCTGATCTTCCCGTGACCGCCGCCAGCGCCGCCGCCGTCGTCACCCTGACCGCCCGCCACAAGGGCACGGCCGGGAACGACCTCGACGCCCGCGCGAACTTCTATCAGGGGGAGAGCTATCCGGCCGGTGTCGGACTGGCCTTCACCGCCTTTGCGGGCGGCGCGGGCAATCCCGATTTCGCTACCGCGATCGCGGCGATCGGCGACGCCAGCTATTCGACGATCGTCGTCGGTTTTGCCGATGCGGCGACGATGGCAGCGGCCGAGGTCGAGATGGCGCGGCGCTGGTCGGCCATGGAGATGATCGACGGCCGGGTCTATTTCGGAGCCCGTGGGACGATGGCGGCGCTGGCGGCAATCGGCAACGCGCGCAACTCGCCGCATCTGTCGATTATCGGCGCGAAGGCCGCGCCGCAGGCGTCCTATCGCTGGGCGGCGACCTTTGCCGCAGTCGTCGGCTTTCACGGCGCGATCGATCCGGCCCGTCCGTTCCAGACGCTGGCGCTGCCCGGTCTTACCGCTCCGGCGCAGGGGGATCGATTCACGCGGACCGAGCGCGACCTGTTGCTGCGCGACGGCATCTCGACATGGACCGTCGACGCGGGGGGCGCGGTACTGATCGAGCGGGCCATCACGACCTATCAGGTCAATCCCTTCGGCATCGAGGACGCCGCCTTTCTCGACGTCAACACGCCGCTGACGCTCAGCTATCTGCGCTACGCCGTCCGCGCGCGTATCCTGGCGAAGTATCCGCGCCACAAGCTGGCCAGCGACGACACGCGCGCCACGGCCGGGCAGGCCATCGTCACGCCCAAGGTGATCCGGGCGGAGCTGATCGCGCTGTTCCGCGAGCTGGAGGAAGCGGGCCTGGTCGAGAACCTCGACCAGTTCATGGCGGACCTGATCGTCGAGCGGGACAAGGCCGACCCCGGCCGCGTCAATGCGCTGATCCCGCCCGACCTGGTCAACCAATTCCGCGTCTTCGCGGCGCGCATCCAGTTCATCGTTTAAGGGAGGGCTAAGTGGCAAATCCGAACCGCGTCGCCGGTCAGGTCAAGGTGCGGGTCGATGGCGACCTGCTGGACACGGACGGCACGTCGACGCTCGACCTGGGCGGCCCCGCGCGCGAGGCCGTCAAGGGCGACTATCAGGCCGGGTCGTTCAAGGAGACGACCGAACCGTCCAAGGTCGAGGTAACGCTGCTGGTCAAGGCGACCACGCGGCTGACCGACCTGCGGACGATCGACAATGCGACGGTCATCATGGAGACGGACGTCGGTCAGACGTTCATCGTCCGTAACGCCTATGTCGCGGAAGTCATCACCTTCAACAGCGCGGACGGCAAGGCCAAGGTCGTCTTTGGCGGCCCTCCGGCGGAGCAGGTGTGATGGAGCGCATCCGCTACATCCTCCGCCATCCGATCCCGACGGCGGTCGGGACCGAAGGGACCAACGGCGTCATCACCGAACTTCAGCTCGCGCCGCGCGTGAAGGGTCGCCACATGCGTGCGACCGATCAGGCGAAGGGACCGACCGAAGCCAAGCTACTGCTGATCGCGTCGCTGGCTGGCATCACCCGGTCGGAGGTCGACGAGCTGGACGAGGAAGACGTCATGGCGATCGACGCGCTGTACGGCGAGGCCAGCGACCTTGACCTCGTCGCGGAGGCGCTGGGGCTACCCGCCGGGTCGCCGCCGCAGCTGGTTATCGCAGCGATCTACGCCCTGAAGCGGGAGAACCTGAACGTCCCTTTGGATGGTGGCGCAGCTCCCTCGCTGGATGGCCGACCAACTGGCGGCTGATCGTCGGCGACCTGGCTGCGCACTTGGGGTTGGGTGTCAGCGTCCTCGACATGGACCTGACCGACCTCCGTTTCTGGAATGACGTGCTGTTGGAGCGCGGCGGGGAGGATCAATCGTGAAGCTGTCTCTGATCCTCCAGGCGGTCGACCGGTGGAGCGCTCCGACCAGCCGGGCCGGACGCGCCACGGAGGCGCTGGGCCGCAGCTTCAGCCCGCTGGGCCGCCGGATCGGCGCGGCGCGGGCCAGCCTCCGGGCCTTCATGAGCGACAGCGAGCGTGGAGAGCGGATCGGCCGTCGCCTGGGCTCGACGATCCGCCGCGTCGCGGAGCGGGACTTTGCCGCGCTCCGGCGGGGCGCGCTGGCGGCACGGGCCGCCACGGCCGGGCTGTTGCGGAACATGGCGCTGATGGGCGCGCGAACGGTGGGACTCGGTGTCGGGGCGGTCGGTGCTGGTGCGGTCGCGGGGACGGGATTCTTCGTCACCGACATGATTAAGAACGCGGCGAAGTTCGAGCAGTATCAGGTCGCGTTGGAGGGCACCGAGGGATCGGCGCAGAAGGCCCGCAAGGCGATGGCCTGGGTTCAGAAATTCGCCAAGGACACGCCCTACGACATCGACACCGTGACCGACAGCTTCGTCCGCGCGCGCGGTGTCGGCATCGATCCGATGACGGGCGCTTTCCGTATCCTGGGCGATGCGGCGGGCGGCACCCGCAAGACGCTGATGGATTCGGTCGAGGCGATCGCCGACGCGCAGACCGGCGAGTTCGAGCGGCTGAAGGAGTTCAACATCACGTCGTCGTCGAAGGGCAACAACGTGACCTTCTCGTGGGTCGACAAGGCCGGGAAGAACGCCAGCAAAACCGTCAAGAAGAACATGAAGGACATCCGGCAGGCGGTCCTATCCGTGTTCGATCAGAAATATGGCGGCGGCATGGAACGGCAGGCCAAGACCCTGACCGGCATCTGGAACAACCTTCAGGACGTCGTCACCAATTTCGAGCTGTCCGTCGCGGGCAAGGGCATCTTCGACCGGGTGAAGAGCCGGTTGCAAGAGGTGCTGAACTGGACCGACCAGCTGGCGAAGGATGGCCGTCTCGAAGCATGGGCCAAGGACGTCTCCGACGAACTGACCGTCATGTTCGACAAGGCGGATCAATTCATCCGGGAAACCGACTGGCGGTCGGTGGCCAGCGGGATCGGGACGATCGCCAGCGCCCTGGTCAATGTCGTGTCGTGGATCGGCAAGGCGGCGAGCGCATGGAGCAACTGGCAGACCGACGTCGAGCGTCGCCAGCTTGATATGACCCTTGCGGCACGCGACGAGGTCAAGGTCTTTGGTGTCGGCCTGTGGGGGACCAGCGCCGCGCAGAAGGCACAGGCCCGCCAGCGTCTCAATCAGCTGGATATCAATCAATTCGGTCGGCCGCAGGTCCGTCAGCTTCCGGGTGGTGGCGTGCAATGGCCCTCCGATGGCCGACCGGCCGGGCGCATCACCAACCCATGGGACACCGCCGCCGCGCGCCGCAATCAGTGGCAGCGCGCGATGCAGGCTCCCACGGGTGGGCCGCGCAAGCTCAGTCTCGACCTCAACATCAAGGGCGCTCAGCCCGGTCAGGTGCAGGTCGGCCGAATGAAGACGGACCGCGATACGACGATCAACGTCACGCGCGGCCGAGCAATGGGAGGGGCGGCATGAGTTGGCGCGATCAATATCGTCAGGGCAGCTTCCGGGGCGTGCCATTCGTCTCGCAGTCGAATGAGGGCTCAGGCGGTCGTCGGATCGAACAGCATGAGTTTCCCGGCCGCGACCGGCCCTGGGCGGAAGATCTCGGTCGTCGCGGCCGGGCGTTCACGCTGGAGGTGTTCGTCGCCGGGCCTGAGTATTTGGCTGCGCGTGATCGCCTCATTGCCGCGCTGGAAGCAGCTGGACCCGCGACGCTGGTCCATCCGTGGGACGGCGAGATGGTCGTCGCGGCGGGCGACTACACCGTCCGCGACTCCACCGAGGATGGTGGGATCGCTTATTTCACGATCAATTTCGCGGAGGCCGGGGCGGCGATCGAAGCCCCGGCAGCGCCCGACACCGCCGTTCTGGTCGGCAATGCGTCGGATGCGGTGATCGCCGACGCGCCGACCCGCTTTGCCGATCGCTTCGTGGTCGATGGCTATGCGAGCTTCGTCGAGGATGCCGCCGCGTCCATGGTCGCACGGACCGCGACGATCGCGGCGGTCGCTGGTGGGCTCCAGGGCGGCGCGGGCAGCGCCTTGCGTGCGTTCCAGGCGGGGTTGACCCTTCTTCCAGGCAGCGCAGTGGCCCTGGTCCGTTCGCCGCTTCGCCTGGGCAGCGTGGTGGTCGGGCTGGTCCAGGCGATCAGCGCCTTGGGCGGCAGTTCGATCGTCCGCATCGCGGGGCTGACCAGCCTTGTCGGCTTTGCCGCGCCGCAGGTCATCGGCACGACGCCTGCGCGCGACCGCCAGCGCCGCAACGGCTATGTCTATGCGGACTTGGTCCAGACCGTTGCGGCGGCCGAGCTGGTCCGCGCGATCGCCGACGCGCCGATCGCCAGCTATCAGGATGCCGTCGTGCTGCGCGACCAGACAAGCGACCTGCTGGAGGCGCGCATCGTCGCGGCGGCCGATGCTGGCGACGAAGCAAGCGCCGCGATTTTCAGCGAGCTGATGCGGGTGATGGTCACCGATTTGACGGCGCGGGGCGGGACGCTGGCGCGGGTCTATGGCTATACGCCGCAGCGGACCGAACCCGCCCTGGTCATCTCGCATCGCCTCTATGGCGCTAGGGCGACGATCGAGCGTGCGGCCGACCTCGTCAGTCGCAACCGCATCCGTCACCCCGGCTTTGTCGCAGGCGGGGCCGCGATCGAGGTCTTGGAGGCGAGCGGTGCTTGATCCCCAACCGGAGGCGGTCACGCTGACGATCGCCGGGCAGCGCCATGACGGATGGAAGAGCATCCGTATCACGCGGGCGATCGACAGCATGTGCGGCGAGTTCCAGCTTGGCCTAGCCGATCGCTGGGCCGACCAGCCGTCTCGCTTCGCGCTGGAGGCGGGGGCGGCCTGTTCGGTCCAGGTCGCCGGTGAGACGGTGCTGACCGGCTATATCGATCAGCTATTGCCGACGATCGAGGCGGAGTCCCACGGCATCGCGATCGTCGGTCGTGATCGAGCGGCCGACCTTGTCGACTGTTCGGCCGTCCATGTGCCGGGCAGCTGGAAGAATATCGGCATTGCGGCGATCGCGGCCGAGCTGGCGAAGCCTTTCGGCATTTCGGTCGTGGCCAAGGCACCCACCGGGCCAGCGCTGCGCAAGTTCGCGCTTCAGCAAGGCGAGACGGTACAGGCCGCGATCGAACGCTTGTGCAGGTTCGCGGGGCTGCTGGCGGTATCGACGGCGGACGGGACGGTGGAGATGGTCGCCCCGGCCGAGAGCGCGCCGGTCGCCGCGATCGTCGACGGCGTCAACCTCCTGTCCGGCGAAGCGACGCACGACGTCAGTCAGCGCTTCAGCACGTACATCGTGAAGGGGCAGGCGTCCGGCGACGATCACGCGAACGGCAAAACGGTCGCTCAGCCGACCGGTCGCGCGACTGATCCGGCGGTGACGCGCTACCGTCCGTTGATCGTGGTTGCGGAAGAGCAGTCGACTACCGCGAACAGTGCGGTGCGAGCGCGGTGGGAAGCATCGACGCGCGCCGGTCGCGGGCAGAGTGCGGTGATTGTCGTACCGGGCTGGCGGGATGATGCGGGTCGGTTGTTCGCGGCCGGGTCGACCGTGTCCGTCACGTCCGCGCGCCTGTTCATCGACGGTATGATGCTGGTCCAGGCCGTGACATTCGTCCTCGACGAGCGCGGCACCGTGGCAGAGCTGGTGGTGACGCCGCCCAGCGCCTGGTCCCAATTGGCGATACCGGAAAAAGCGGAGGCGTCGCGCGTGCGGCGTCACAAGCCATGAGTATCACCGCGCTGATGGGACGTGTCCGCATGATGGTGGCGCGCGCGATCGTGTCCCTGGTCGATGACGCGGGCGGCCTTCAGCTGGTCCAGCTCGACGCGCTGGCCGACGAGACACTGGACGAAGTCGAGCGGTTCGGCTCATATGGGCTTGCGAGCCATCCGCATCCCGGCGCTGAAGCGATCGTGTTGTGCGTCGGCGGGCTCCGCTCCCACGCCATTGCCATCGCGGTCGAGGATCGCCGCTATCGCCTGAAGAATTTCAGGTCGGGTGAAGTGGCCCTTTACGACGATCTAGGTCAGGTCGTTCACCTGACGCGCGACGGGATCGTTCTCGAAAGTACGAAGCCCGTCACGATCAAGACGCCCCACGCCACCGTCAACGCCGATCGCGTCGACCTGGGCGGCGCGGGCGGCAAGGCCATCGCGCGGGTGGGCGATCCTGTGGAAGGCGGCAGGATCACCGCCGGATCGCAAAAGGTCTTTTCGGGATGAACGACGGCGTCGGTTTGGGTGGTGGGCGATGACCGACATCGCGCTCCACATGACCGACGCCGCCGACCTGCTGTTCGACTTGGCGCTGATCGGCGGACAGCTCGCGACCGACGATGGGTTGCGCACCGCGATCGCGATCTCGCTTTTCACCGATGCCCGCGCGGCCGAGGACGATCCATTGCCTGAAGGCGGTGCCGATCGGCGCGGCTGGTGGGGCGACGTCGTGCCGCCGATCGAGGGCGACACGATCGGTTCGCGGCTATGGCTGCTACGCCGATCCAAAGTGACCGCGACGGTCGTCCAGCGTGCCCGCGAATACGCGGCCGAGGCGCTGGCATGGCTGACGGCGGATCGCATCGCCAGCACGGTCGAGGTCGAGGCGGAGGCGCAGCATTCCGACCGCCTCGCGATCGGCGTCATCATCACCCGGCCCGGTGGCCCGGAGCGCCAGCGCTTCGACTTTGTGTGGAGCGCGATCGCGTGAGCTTCAACCGTCCGACACTGTCCGAGCTGATCGCCCGCGACGAGGCCGATTTCTCCGCCCGCCTTCCCGGCGCGGACAGCCGCCTGCGACGATCGGTCCTTTCCGTGCTGGCGCGGGTCCATGCGGGTGCCACGGACGGGCTGTACGGGGCGTTGGCCTTCTACGCCCGACAGCTGATGCCCGACACGGCCGAAAGTGAATATCTCGACCGGTGGGCCAGCATATGGGGTGTCTCCCGCAAGGCGGCAGCGAGCGCGGCCGGAGCGGTGACACTGACTGGCGTGGCGGGTGCGATCGTCCCCATCGCCACCGAGCTGGCGCGGGTCGATGGTGCCCGCTTTCTGACGACAGCGCAGGCCGTGCTTACGGCCGACGGCGCGATCGTCCAGGTCGAGGCGGTGCAGCCCGGTGCGGCGGGGGTCACGCCCGTCGCCGCCCAGCTGACGTTCACGTCCCCCGTGTCCGGTGTCGCGGCGATCGGTGTCGCCGTCGCCGGGCTGGCCGGTGGAGCCGATGAAGAGGGCGATCCCACCCTCTTGGCGCGGTTGCTCAATCGCATTCAGGTGCCGCCAGCCGGAGGGACGAAGCGCGATTTCGAGAGCTGGGCACTAGAGGTGCCGGGGGTAACGCGCGCCTGGGCTTTTCCGGGATGGATGGGGGCCGGGTCGGTCGGCGTCACCTTCGTCTGCGATGGCCGCGCCGATATCATCCCCCTGCAAGCCGACCTCGACGCGGTCGGGGCGCATCTAGAGCCGTATCGCCCGGTTGTTTCCAAGCCGGTCATCTTCGCGCCGACGCCGCTCTATGTGGACGTTCTGTTGCGGCTGACGCCCGACACCCCGGCCGTGCGCGCCGCCGTCCAAGCCGAGTTGGCAGACTTCTTCATGCGCGAGGCTGCGCCGGGGGGTACGATCTATATCAGCCGCTTGCGCGAAGCGGTCAGCCTCGCCGCCGGTGAGTATGACAATCGCGTCTTTGCGCCTGCCGCCGACGTGACCGCGTCGGCCGGGTTCTTCCCGATGCTTGGGGAGCTGCTGTTCCAGTGACGCCCGCCGCCTATCAGGACGCCATGCTTCAGCTGCTGCCGCCGGGGGCCGCTTGGTCGCGCGACCCGGCTTCCGTGATGGGCCGCATGATGCTGGCGCTGGGCGACGAATTTGCGCGGGTGGATGCGCGTATCGCCGCCCTGATCGACGAGGCCGATCCGCGCACGACGCTGGAGCTGCTGGTCGATTGGGAGCGTGTCGCGGGCTTGCCGGACGCCTGCGCGGGCGCGCCCGACGCGATCGGCGAACGGCGGCTGGCCTTGGTGAACAAGCTCGCGGCGCGTGGCGAGCAGTCCATCACCTATTTCACAGGGATCGCCAGCCGCCTGGGCTATTATGTCGAGATCATCGAGACGAACGCGATCAAGGCGGGCTTCCGCGCGGGCTCGCGTTGCACTGGCGACGCGTGGCGCTTTGCATGGATCGTCCATGTCGTCGTCAGCTCGGCCGAGTACCGCCAGAGCTATGCGCAGTTTCGAGTCGGTTCGCATGCCGGAGATCGCCTGCGCGGTTTCAGCGCGCTCAGCCTCGAATGCCTGATCCGCCGCGCCAAGCCCGCCCATAGCGAGGTCATTTTCCGATATGAGGTCGAGGCCGCGCCCGTCCTCTGGTTCGATTTCACACGAGAGGACTGACATGCACGCGATTGACGGGCCTGGTTCGATCAACGGCAAGTTCACCGAAGGCAACCCTGCCACCGGTCAGGACGCAACGATGGTCACGGCCGATTGGCTGAACGATTTTCAAGCCAACCTTCTGGCGGTGCTGACCGAGGGCAGCATACCGCCCACCAAAGGCCGCGCCGCCGACCTGCTGGACGCCATCAAGGCCGTCGCCGGTGGTGTCCAGGGGGGAGGCGGCGGGGCAGTGCCCACGACGCGCAAGCTGACCGGCACGGGGCTGGCGACGATCGACGGCAATGGCGACCTTTCGCAGGATCGCACGGTCAGCGTGAAGCGCGCGACCGCTGCGGATATCGCGCTCGGCCAGTCGGACGATGGCGCGATCACGCCGCTTGGCTTGCGCCAGTCCGCCGCCGCCGGGCTGACCGACACGGGTTATGCCGTCATTCCAGGCGGCCTGATGCTCCAATGGGGGTCGGTGCGCGGGAACTATGGCGAAGGCCCGATCTACAAGGCCTTTGCCACGCCGTTCCCACACGCGTGCTTTGTGGTCGCACCGATCGAGGTGAACCCCACGGCCGACCGTACCAGCGACATCCGGGCCGAGCTGGTCGACCGGGGCAAGGACGGGTTCACCATGATGTTCCAGCGGGGCAGCGGCGCGAACAATTCAATCGGCGGCTTCGACTTCATCGCCATCGGTTTCTGAGAGGGCATTAATATGCTTCTGAGAAACTTCCTCTATGGGGCCTCGCCACCGTGACGACAGGCGAGCTGAACCCCAGTGCGGCGCTATTTTTGGAGTGCTCTAGGTTGTCTTGTCCAAGACTCTAAAAACTTTTGTCCCGCTACAGCGTGAGGACGAACAGTGATCTCCCCTCCCCTTCAGGGGAGGGGCCGGGGGGTGAGGCGCTTCAACAGGCGCTACGCCTGAGGCGAGGCCCCACCCCAAACCCCTCCCCTTCAGGGGAGGGGCCATACCCGATCAGAGTGCCAGATCGGGATGCCGGTTGGGGCTGATCCGCGTGGCTTCGGGACGCGGTGCTTCGGTG
>Ga0308171_1001264_pt1 | contig 36055 bp, 39 predicted proteins | sample PhyGR1_FD_202135 | JGI IMG/M metagenome (GOLD analysis project Ga0308171, IMG submission 202135) | Phyllosphere microbial communities from UC Gill Tract Community Farm, Albany, California, United States - DLSLSG.R1 | ecosystem: Host-associated > Plants > Phyllosphere > Unclassified | place: USA...
GATCGCGGTCGTAGAAGAGCGGAGTGCCCTCCCCGTCGCGGCGGGGACCGCGGCCGAGTCCGATGCGGCCGTAGTCGGAGCCGAGCGACGCCTGCACCCACTGGGCCTGATCGGGCATCGCCTCCTGCGTGCCCAGCAGGTGGGGGCGGTTCGCGCTGAGGAACGTCCGCAGTCGCTCCTTGCGCAGGGGCCACCGGTCGGCGGGAGGCCACGTGATCCGGTCGAAGCGTCGACGGATGTTGAAGCTCATCACGTGCAGATCGGGGGCCTCGACGTCGGGGAAGAGGATGCCGCTCATGATCGACCCCGCAGCCCCAGGCGCACCCATCGCGCCGGCGGGATCTCGGCGGGCCAGTGCGCGAAGACGGTCCCCGCACCCCGACGGAAGCATCGCGCGAAGCGGCGCGGCTCGACGGTCCTCGACGACACACGCATGTGCGCGCCGGACACGCGCGCGATGCGATGGCGGCGGCCCAGGTGGTACGCGAGGTCGAGGTCGTCGTGCAGCTCGGGGTCGAGGTGCACCTCGCCGCGCACGTCCTCCCAGGCGCGGCGGCGGAACGCCATGTTCGATCCCCAGAGCGGCGTGTGTCCGAGAGCGGGGGTCGCGAAGGTGGCATAGGTGCCGAGGAAGAGCCGCGCCATCGAGACGCGTCGCCGCGCGGGTCCGTCGTGGAACACGGCTCCGCCGGTCACGGCATCCACGGTCGGATCCGACAGCGCGTCGACCATGCTCTGCACCCACGTCGGATCGGGGAGGCTGTCAGCGTCGAGGCGGAGGATCAGCTCTCCCCGCGCCGCGTCGTACCCGGTGGCGGCGGCCGCCGGGATGCCGCGCTCCCCGCAGAACACCACACGTACTCCGGCCGCTCGGGCGATCTCGGCGCTGTCGTCGGTCGAGGCGTTGTCGACCACGACGATCTCGGTCGGGGCGAGGGTCTGCGCGGACAGCGCGCGCAGGCACCGCCACAGATGGGCGCCGTCGTCACGGCAGGGGATGACGACGGAGACGGTGACGGCCGGCGAGACGGGGCCTTGGGGCACGGGGGTCCTCCCGGAGACGAGTCCTCCCACGCTAGGCGATCAGCGGCGGGCGTTTCCCGGCTTGACGCCTGCGTCGTCGGCTGACAGCGCTCTCCTTTCGTATCGTGGATGCCATGGCATCCGTCCTCAACGTCTCGGCGTACCTGTTCACGCGCATCGACGACCCCGCGTCCCTGCGAGCGGTTCTGCGCGCGCGGGCAGCGGAGGCGGGACTCCGGGGGACGATCCTGCTGGCAGAGGAGGGCGTCAACCTGTTCCTCGCGGGCGGAGCCGACGAGGTGCGCGGCTTCGTCGACGACCTGCGCGCCGATGCGCGTTTCGCCGCCCTGCAGACCAAGGAGAGCTGGTCGGATGCCGTGCCCTTCGGCAAGCTGCTCGTTAAGGTGAAGCGCGAGATCATCCGCATGGACCGCCCCGAGGTGCGCCCGCAGGACGGTCGCGCGCCCGCCGTGACCCCCGACACCCTGCGCCGCTGGCTCGACGCCGGCGTCGACGACGCGGGGCGGGAGATCGTGCTCGTCGACACGCGCAACGCCTTCGAGGTCGACTACGGCACCTTCGCCGGGGCGATGGACTGGCGCATCGAGAGGTTCACGCAGTTCCCGGATGCCGCGGCATCCCACCGCGAAGAACTCGAGGGCAAGACCGTGGTGAGCTTCTGCACGGGCGGGATCCGCTGCGAGAAGGCGGCCCTGTACCTGCGCGACGAGGGACTCGAGGCGTACCAGCTCGAGGGCGGGATCCTCGGGTGGTTCGCCGCACAGGGCGCCGCGCACTGGGACGGCGACCTCTTCGTCTTCGACGAGCGCGAAGCGCTCGACGCGGGACTCGCCGCTCGGGCCGGTGCCTGACGTGCTCTGGGACCAGCACGCCTGCGTCGAACTCGTCGAGACCGCCGACCTCACCGACCTGCGGCGCTACCGCGGAGCCGGCGGGGGCTACGTGTCGATCAACGTCGGCTACGCCCCGCACGCGCCCGAGCTCACGGCATCCCTTCTCCGCTCCTTCCGCGCGCAGGTCGACGCCATCGACGGGCTCGAGTTCGCCGCCACGGTCGCCGACATCGACCGCATCGCCGCGCGGGGCGACACGGCCGTCGCCTTCGATCTCGAGGACTGCGCCCCTCTCGGTGGGGACCTGGATGCCGTGTCCTCCCTCGTCGCACGGGGAGTACGCACCCTCGGCCCGACCTACAACCACGCCAACCGCGCGGGCGGCGGGTGCCTCGACGCGATCGACGACGGCCTCACCGCCTGGGGCCGCGACCTCGTCGCCGAGATGAACGCGCGCGGGATGGTTCCCGACGGCTCGCACGTGGGCGCCCGCACCACCTTCGACATGTGCGCCGCGTCGACCCGCCCGGTGGTGTTCAGCCACTCGAACCTGCGCTCCGTGTGGGAGCACCCGCGCAACATCACCGACGACCAGGCGCGAGCGGCAGCGGACACCGGGGGAGTCGTCGGCATCACCGGGGTGGGGATCTTCCTCGGGCCCAACACCCCGACGCTCGAGGCCATGGTGCGCCACCTCGAGCGCGCCGTCGAGGTCGTCGGCATCCGTCACGTCGGGGTCAGCACCGATTTCTCGTTCGACTGGGAGACCTTCCGCGACGAGATTGCGCGGATGCCGAAGCTGTACGACGCGAGCTACACCCGCTGGGGTCCGATGGAGTGGATGCCGCCCGAGACCTTCGTCCTCCTCGGCTCCGCGCTCGCCGCGCGAGGATGGAACGACACCGACGTCGCCGCGGTGCTCGGCGGGAACTTCCGCCGCGTCGCGGCCGAGAGCTGGGAGCCCCTGTCATGACCAAACTCCGCGACGGCGCCGTCCTGCGCCCCGCCCGCCCCGGCGACGAAGAGGGCATCCTCGCGTGCATCCAGGCGCTCGCCGATTACGAGCGAGAGCCGGATGCCGTGGACAACACCGCCGCGATGCTCACCGACACGCTGTTCGGCGATGACCCCCGCGCGTTCGCCTTCGTCGTGGAGGGGCCCGATCGCGGCATCCGGGCGATCGCGATCTGGTTCCTCACCTATTCGACCTGGACCGGACGCCACGGCATCTGGCTCGAAGACCTGTACGTGCACGAGCAGTACCGCTCGAACGGCTACGGCGCGGCCCTGCTCGCCGCGCTCGCCGCCGAGTGCCTCGACAAGGGCTATTCGCGCCTCGAGTGGACGGTGCTCGAGTGGAACGAGCCCGCGATCGGCTTCTACCGCGCGCTCGGCGCCGAGGCGATGGACGAATGGACGACCCGCCGCGTCACGGGCGACGCGCTGACGGCGCTCGCGGCGCGGGGGTAGCGCTCTGCGGGCCGGTTCGTCGGGTTTCGGGGCGAATCCTGCAGGTTGGGGCGGATGAATCACGCCCCGAGCGCAGGAATCCGCCCCAACCGGGCCTGGGTTGATCGCGACGCCGCCCGCTCACCGCGCGAGGTCGGCCAGCACTGCCTCGGCGGCGCGCTGCCCCGACACCAGCGCGCCCTGGATCGACGCGGAGTCGCGGTGGTCGCCGGCGAGGTAGCGGCCGTCGTCGAGGCGCACGGGGCGGCGCAGGCGCAGCGGCGGATCCTGCGCGGGGAGCGCGTGAGTGATGTCGTCGCGGCGCAGCAGGCGCCACGGCCGGGTGTCGGCCTGCCACACCTCGCCGAGCTGGCGCCGCACCTCGTCCTCGGCGGCGTCGGAGGGCATGACGCACGTCGCTTGGATGAGGTGCTGTCCGCGCGGGGCGTACGTCGGCGCGGTGTTAGTCATGACCGCTGTGTTCACGATCGGCCCGCGGCGGCGTCCGTCGACGCGTAGCGCGGCATCGGCCGAGGGTGCCTCGTCGGCGGCGAACCACCAGGTCTGCAGGCCGCGCGTGCGGGGGTGCGGGGCGTCGAGGGCGTGGTCCAGGCCGCTCGAGAGCACGACGGTGCGGGCGGTCACGGCATCCGCCCCCTCCACCCCGAGATGCCAGCCGTGCGCGCGTCTGCGGGTCGAGACGACGCGGTGCGAGAGGCGGATGCCGACCCCCGCACGCCGCGCGGTGTCTGCGAGCTGCGCGGGGAGGGCGCCGATCCCCGCCGCGGGAACGCCCGGACGCCCGAGCGCGAAGCTGCGGATGAGCAGACGCACGAAGGCGTCGGAGGTCTCCTGCCGGGCATCGGCGATCACCCCGGCGAGGAAGGGTTCGAGCACCGCCTCGCGGAGGGGGCCGCGGAGGCCTGCTCGGTCCCAGCCCTCGTCGAGCGAGAAGTCGCGGCCTTTCTTGGCCGCTCGGGCGCTGAGCACCGTCGGTCCCGCCCAGCGAATCAGCGCGGCGAGGTCGGCGGGCCGCACCAGGCCCGAGCGCAGCGTCGCGGGAATCGATCCCGGATGCCGCAGCGGGTGCGCCAATCGCGCGACCCGGTCGTCCAACCGCACGCCGACGGCGACCGGGAAGCGCCGGAGCGCGAGGGCGTCGACGTCGACCCAGCGCCGCACGGCCGGGTACGCCGGGTTCAGCACGTGGAAGCCGAGGTCGAGGCGGAACCCGTCGACGACGTCGGTGCGCTCGCGCCCGCCGACCGTGTCGTTCGCCTCGAGCACCACGACGTCGCGCCCGGCCTCGGCCAGTCGGGTCGCGGCGCGGAGTCCCGCGAGCCCTGCTCCCACCACGACGACGTCGTACTCGTTCATGCCGCGAGCCTAGGCAGGCGAACGCGAGCGGACGCGGGGGTTGCGAGCGTCAGCGACGGGGCGCGATGGCTGCGGCGACGCTGTCGAGAGCGCCCGGCACGAGCGAGAAGTACGCCCAGGCGCCGCGCTTCTCGCGGGTCAGGATGCCGGCATCGACCAGCACCTTCGTGTGGTGCGAGACCGTGGGCTGCGAGAGGCCGAGGGGTTCCTGCAGGTCGCACGCGCACGTGGCACCGGCGTCTTGCGCGGCGATGATCGACACGATCCGCAGCCGCGCCGGATCGGCGAGCGCCTTGAGCGTCTTCGCCAGCGTCTCCGCTTCGGCCGGGGCCATCGCGGCATCGCCCGACGAGACGCAGCAGGCGGAGTCGAGCAGGGGCAGGGCGAGCGTCGAGGTCATGGCATCCATCATCGTCTTCACATCGATGAACGTCAATATTGACGAGCGTCGATGTGTTGCGTCATGCTGTTCCCGTTCGTCCCGACCCGAAGGAAGCGCCATGTCCGACACCGCCACGATCCTCTTCGTCTGCGTGCACAACGCCGGCCGCTCGCAGATGGCCGCCGGTTACGCGCGCGCCCTGGGCGGCGACCGCGTGCGCGTGCTGTCCGGTGGCAGCGCCCCCGGCGACGCCCTCAACCCCATGGCGGTGGCCGCGATGGCCGAAGAGGGGATCGACATCAGCGCCGAGGTGCCGCAGCTGCTGCTCACAGACGACGTGCGTGCCTCCGACGCGGTCATCACGATGGGCTGCGGAGACGCGTGCCCGATCTTCCCCGGCAAGCGCTACGAAGACTGGGAACTGACCGACCCGGCCGGCAAAGGCCTCGACGAGGTGCGCCCGATCCGCGACGACATCAAGGCGCGGGTGACCACGCTGCTGCGCGAGCTCGGGGTCGACGCATGAGCCTGACCCTCACGGTCCCACCGCGGCGCGAGGCCGATCGCCGCGCGGGTCTGCCCATCGCGATCATCGGCGCCGGCCCCGTCGGCCTCGCGGCCGCCGCGCACCTGATCGAACGCGGGCTGCCCGTCGTCGTCTTCGAAGCGGGCGACACCGCCGGCGCCGCCGTTCGCGCGTGGGGGCACACGCGCCTGTTCTCGCCGTGGCGCTACGTCGTCGACCCCGCAGCTCGCCGTCTGCTCGAGGCCGAGGGATGGACCGCCCCGGATGCCGAGGGCCTGCCCACCGGAGACGAGCTGGTCGACGGCTACCTCGAACCCCTCGCGCGCACCGCCGCCTTGGCATCCGTCATCCGGTACGGAACGCGCGTGGAGGCCGTCGCCCGCCAGGGCATGGACCGCACGCGGTCGGTGGGTCGGGCGGCCACTCCCTTCGCGCTGCGACTGCGCACGACCGACGGGACGACGGATGCCACGGCTCGCGCGGTCATCGACACCTCGGGCACCACGAGTTCACCGCGGTCGCTGCTGTCGTCTGGTCTCGCCCACGACGACCTCGGTGATCGCGTGACGACGGCGCTCCCCGATGTGCGCGGACGCGACCGCGCGCGGTTCGCCGGTCGACGCGTGCTCGTCGTCGGCGCGGGGCATTCGGCGGCGAATACCCTGATCGCCCTCGCCGCGCTCGCCGCAGACGAGCCCACGACGCGCATCGCCTGGGCTGTCCGCAACGAGGGAACCGCCCGCCTCGCCGCCGACGCGACCGACGACCTCGCCGCGCGCGGACGCCTCGGCACGGCGGTGCACAGCCTGGTCGACGAGGGCGCCGTCGAGCAAATCGCCGCGTTCGAGATCGACGACGTGCGGCTCTCCGGCGACGGCGTGTGCGTCAGCGGCCGACGAGCGGGAGAGGCGTTCTCCCTCGAGGTCGACGTGGTCGTCAACGCCACCGGCTTCCGCCCCGACCTGACGATGCTGCGCGAGATCCGCGTGGGGCTCGACGAGATCGTCGAGGCACCGCGGGCGCTCGCCCCGCTGATCGACCCGAACCTGCACTCGTGCGGCTCCGTGCCGCCGCACGGGGTCGCCGAACTGACGCACCCCGAGCCCGACTTCTACCTCGCGGGCATGAAGTCGTACGGGCGGGCGCCCACGTTCCTGCTGCTCACCGGGTACGAGCAGGTGCGCTCGATCGCGGCGGAACTCGCCGGCGACCGGACGGCGGCACGACAGGTCGATCTCATGCTGCCCGAGACGGGCGTGTGCACCACCGACGCGGGGTCCTGCTGCGCGTGAGCGTGTCGCTGCGTCCACTCGCCGCGGCCGACTGGCCGGAGGTGCACCGCATCTACGCGGAGGGCATCGCGACCGGTCACTCGACCTTCGAGACGGCGCCCCCGGCGACATGGGACGAGTTCGATGGGGCGAAGCTGGCCGCGCATCGGCTCGTCGCCGTGAGCGAGGACCGGGTCGTCGGCTGGGCCGCCGTCTCCGCCGTGTCGTCGCGCCCCGTCTACTTCGGAGTCGTGGAGCACTCGGTCTACGTCGAGGCCGACGCCCGCGGCCGGGGGATCGGTCACCTGCTGCTCGACGCCCTCATCGCTTCGACCGAGGCGGCCGGCGTCTGGACGATCCAGTCATCGATCTTCGCCGACAACCACGCCTCGCTCGCCCTTCACGCCCGCCACGGTTTCCGCACCGTCGGCGTCCGCGAGCGCATCGCCCGCGACGCGGCCGGCACCTGGCGCGACACGGTGCTGATCGAAAGACGCAGTCCCACGGTCGCCTGACATGAGAAAGGGCCCGGATGCCATGGCATCCGGGCCCCGAAAAGCGACTTACGCGGAGGCTTCCTCGCGCTTGGGCAGCACCCAACCGGGACGCACGAAGTGGCACGTGTAGCCGTTGGGGATGCGGATCAGGTAGTCCTGGTGCTCAGGCTCGGCCTCCCAGAAGGGCGCCTCGGGCTCGATCGTGGTGACGACCTTCGCGGGCCAGATGCCCGACGCGTCGACGTCGGCGATCGTGTCGCGCGCGACCTTCTCCTGCTCGGGCGAGAGCGGGAAGATCGCCGAGCGGTAGCTCGTGCCGATGTCGTTGCCCTGACGGTTCAGGGTCGACGGGTCATGGATCTGAAAGAAGAACGCGAGGATGTCGCGGTACGAGGTCTGCGTGGGGTCGAAGACGATCTCGACGGCCTCCGCATGACCGGGGTGGTTGCGGTAGGTCGCGTGGTCGTTCTGGCCGCCGGTGTAGCCGACGCGCGTGTCGAGCACGCCGGGCTGGCGGCGGATGAGGTCTTCGACGCCCCAGAAGCATCCGCCCGCGAGGACGGCGGTCTCGGTGCCGGGGCGGCGGGTGATCTCGCCGGAGTCGGTGGGTCCGCTGGTCATGGTGGTGCTCCTTCTGCGGTTGACGCTGCTGCGGGTGAGGAAAGAGAAGAGGTTCATGAGGCTCGGCTCTCACGGAACAGGGGGAGGTAGGCGCCGTACCCCTGCGCTTCGAGCTCCGCGACGGGCACGAACCGCATCGCGGCCGAGTTCATGCAGTATCTCAGTCCGCCGCGGTCGCGGGGGCCGTCGTCGAAGAGGTGTCCGAGGTGGCTGTCGGCTCCGGCCGAGCGGACCTCGGTGCGCGTCATCCACAGCGAACGGTCGGTCTTGTTCACGACGGCGGCGTCGTCGATGGGCTTGGTGAAGCTCGGCCAGCCTGATCCGCTCTCGAACTTGTCGGTCGAGGAGAACAGCGGCTGTCCCGACACGACATCGACGTAGATGCCGTCCTCGTGGTTGTCCCAGTACTCGTTGCGGAACGGCGGCTCGGTGGCGTCGTCCTGCGTGACGGCGAACTGGCGGTCGGTGAGGCGGCTGAGCGCCTCCGACGTCTTCCGGTACTCCGTGCTCACGGTGTGTGTCCCTTCGTCATGTCGCCCTGTGTCGGGCGTCATGGGTAGGAACGCGGGACCCGCCGGTTTTGGTCCCGCGGGGCTGGGAGCGGGCTGTGAGTTCTTTTCGATCCCGGATGCCACGGGCAGACGCGCTGATGCGCCGTCCCCCGTCGTCCGGGGCCGGCGCATCAGACAGAGGTGCGGCTCAGGGCGTGCGCCGCCACGCGTTCAGCAACGCGGAGGAGTCGAGCACGAGGCCCAGGTGCAGGGAGATCATCGACAGCGCGGCGTCTTCGAGCGCGGCATCCGTCCCGCGAACCAGGTCGGATGGAACGCTGACCCGGTAGCCGAGGTTGGATGCGTCGAAGGCGGAGTTGAGCACGCAGCAGTCGGCCATGATCCCGTCGAGGACGACCGCGGTCACCCCGAGCTGCCGAAGAAGGAAGTCGAGATCGGTGGGGTAGAAAGCCGACAGTCGTTTCTTTCCCGAGACGATCTCGTCGCCGGGGGCCACCTCGGTGACGAACTTCGTCCAGCGTGAGCCCTCGAGGGCGTGGTCCCGCGCACCGGGGATCGGGCCGACGTGCTGCGGAAAGGTCGCCCGCCAGGCGCTGCTGCTGGTCCCGTCGACGTCGTCGACGCCCGAGGCGCGCAGGGTCGAGCGCACGTGGATGATCTTCACCCCGAGCTTTCGCGCCTCGCGGTGGAACGCATCGATGCCGTTTACGATGCCGCGTCCTCGCGGAGCGGGGCACGGGCATGCGGGATCCTCCGACAGGTGCCCCTCGTGCATGTCGATCGAGACGATGGCGGTCCGCGCCGGGTCGAGCCAGTCGGCGAACTCACCTGCGGGGTCGATGTCACGGCTCGCGCCGTGCACGCGGATGCGCGTCACGAAACGACCTCCGCCTCGTCGATGGACTGCGTTGCGCGGGCGCCCCGCCGCGCGAGCAGTGGGCGGATGCCGTGGTTGATCGCCCCGTGCAGGCCGAGCAGCAGGAACATGCCCATCATCATCGGGCTCGTCACGACGGCAGCCACCGACGGCGGCAGCGTCTGGGTGATCGCCGCGGGGAGGAACTGGCATCCCAGGGCGACGATGAACGACACCGAGGCCACGACGAGGTTGAGGTCGTCCCACTCGACGCCGGTCAGCATCTGCACGCCGCTGAGCGCGATGATGCCGAAGAGGACGGTTGCCGCGGTGCCCAGGACGGGCGCCGGGATGCTCGCGAGGAGCTGCGCGACGGGTGGAAGGAAAGCCAGGACCACGGCGATGATGCCCGCCGCAAGTGTGACGAAGCGGCTGCCGATGCCCGACACTCGGACGATCCCCGCGTTCTCGGGGTAGGAGGTCGTTCCGATCCCGCCGAAGAGGGCGCCGAGGACGGTTCCCCCGAACTCCGAGAACAGGCCACGGTTGACGCGGGCGGGGTCGATCTTCTGCCCACCCCAGCTGCCGATCATCGAGTACATGCCCATCGACTCGGTCCCGGCCTGGAGGAACGCGACGAGCATGAGAATCACCACGGTCGGTTCCACTCCGAAACCGAACGGGAGCACGTGCGGCGTTCCGAGCACGCCGCCGGCGAGAAGATCGGGGAACGACCACTGGCCGATCGCAAGAGCGAAAAGGGCGCCGACGACGATGCCCAAGAAGATCGCTGCCCGCTTGACGATTCCGCGGCCCAGGATCAGGCAGCCGATCACGACGAGCCCGGTCACCACTGAGATGAGCAGACCGATCGCTCCGAAACCGGGCGTGCCGGGGGTGCCGAACCAGTTCCCTGCGCCGATGCCGGCCAGTTGCGCGCCGATGATCAGGAAAAGCGTGCCGAGCACCACCGGTGACGACACCAAGCCCGCCACATGACCGAAGAGACCGAAGCGGCGCAGGGGGAGTGCCAGGAGCATGAAGATGAGTCCGGCGATCATCATCGAGCCGAACGCCGTCCCGAGTCCGAAGGCGGCCCCCGCTGAGATGATCGCGACCATGAAGGCGGCGGTCGGCCCCTGCACGATCGGCAGGCGCAGAATGCGGCTGGACTGCAGCACGGTGACCACGCCGGTGAGCAGGAAGCACGCCTGGATCATGAGGGCCACCTCACCGGTCTGCAGCCCGAGAGCGGTGCCGATGATGTGCGGGAACACCCAGATCCCGGTCAGGGCCAGGAGGTGCTGGGTGGCGAACAGGGCGGTACGCGCAGGGGGCAGCTTCTCTTCGAAGCCGACAGCGAGCGTCGGTGTGGCGGAAGGGTGCACGAGGACTCCACGGGTCGAGTTGCAGTGTGGGAGCAATTTTTGCAGTGCAGTCGTTACGTTCGTGTTTCACTCATGTCGCAATCTGTGCACTGCGAGTGCGGACACGCGAGAATGAGGACATGACTGACACGGCGACCTCCGAGCTCGACCACGTCGTGCGGGACGTGGGTGAACGCGTTCGCGCCCTGCGTCTGCGGAACGAGTACACGCTCAACGACCTCAGCGAGCGCACGGGCCTGAGTCTGTCGATGCTCAGCGCGGTCGAGCGCGGGCGCACTACGCCGTCATTGGGCACCCTGCACGCCCTCGCCGGGGCGCTCGGTGTCCATATCACGGCGCTCTTCGCTCAATCGGGTGGTGAAGACACCCCGGTCACGCCCCTTGCCGACCAGATCGTCGATGTCACCGAAGGCGGCATGGTCCGCCGGACCGCGGTCTACCGGGCTGACTACGACCTCGAGGTCTACGTCGATGAATGGGCACCGGACACGGCGCACGCCCGGCGGCCCTCGCAGCACCCCGGACACGAGTTCGGCATCGTGCTCGAGGGGAGCCTCGAGGTTCAGTTGGGCGACGACATCTTCCTCGCCGACGCCGGCGATGTCGCGCAGTTCAGTGCGCGCCGACCGCATCGCATCGTCAATGCCGGGCCGGGGACCGCGCGCGCCGTCTGGATCAACCTGCGGCGACTGTAAGGGGGTGCGTTCCATCTACACTGGAAATATTCCGGTGAAGATGAAGGGTGTGTGGATGCGAACTCGTTCCTCCGCTGGCGGCGTCACCATCGCGGCCATTGTGATCCTGCTCGGCACGGCACTCGCCACTCTGCCGACCCCCCTTTACCCGCTCTATGCCCGCGAGCTGGGGTTGGATGCCGTGGGAATCACCGCCACGTTCGCCGCCTTCGCGGCCGGAGCAGTGTGCGGGTTGGCGGTCGCCCTCCTCGGCTCATCGCGCCTGTCGAGACGCACGGTCTACCTGATCGCGGCGGCGCTGCAGGCGGCATCGGCGTTCGTCCTCGCCGCGGATGGGGGCGTTCCGGGTTTCGCCGCGGGGCGCGTCGTGACCGGCATCGGATCGGGCCTGCTCGCCGCGTCCGGAACGGCCTTTCTGCTCGAACTCAGTCGTGATCTGCCGCCGCGCGGAGCGCGCCTCGTCCGAACGATCGCCCCCGCTCTGGCATTCGCGGGTCTCGGTCTCGGCCCTCTCATCTCGGCGGTCAGTGCACCGGTCGATGTCGATGGCGCGCGGCTGATCTTCCTCGGTATGGGCCTTCTCGTCCTGGCAGGCTTGGGCCTTTCGCTCGTGCTGCTTCCCATCGGCGCCGGGCGGGAGGTCATCGCGAGCTCGGTGGGCCGACGCCCCGCGCTCGCGTGGTCCTCTCGGTTCGGAGCATTCGCCGCGTTCATGACGACAGGGCTGTTCGGCAGCGTGACGACGGTCCTTCTCGCTGAGCTCGGCACGAGCGACATCGCACTATCCGGCGTGTTCGCCGCGTCGGTCTTCCTCTTCGGGGCGGTCGGGGTCGTGACCCTGGGGCGCCGAGTCCCGGCCGCACTCAGCGCAACCTGCTTGGCCGGGGCGCTCCTGCTGGTCGGCGTCGCGATGATGCTTCCATCGGCGGCTCTTCTCGTCGTCGCTGCGATCGCGGCCGGAACCGCCGGAGGAGCGCTCTTCGCCCGAAGCCTCGGCGCGGCGATTGCATCCGCCCCGCAGCACGCGTTCGCTCGCGCGGTCTCGGTATTCCTGTGCGCCTACCTCGGTCTGGCTGTTCCGGTCCTGGGATTTGGTTTCGCGGCCCGCTCCGCGGGCACCGAGCCAGCGGTCTGGGCCTTCGCCGCGCTCGGTACCGCGGTGTGCCTGGGAGTGGTCGTCGCAAGCGTTGTCGAGGCGCGAGACGCGCGGATGCAAGCCCCGGCTCTTTCCAAAGAGCGCTCATTAGCCTGAGTTCTCACCAGACCAGGAGGTTCGCATGACCCGCACCATCGTCATCACCGGAGCCAGCGACGGCATCGGCGCCGCAGCCGCGAAGCAGCTCACCCAGGTGGGCGAAGAGGTGGTCGTGGTGGGCCGCAATCCCGACAAGACCGCCCGTGTCGCGCGGTCGCTCGGGGTGGATTCATTCGTCGCCGACTTCAGCGACCTGGCGCAGGTGCGGGAGCTCGCGGCATCCCTCCTCGAGAAGTACCCCCGTATCGACGTGCTCGCCAACAACGCCGGCGGCGTCTTCGGCGAGCGCACCCTGACGAAGGACGGCTACGAGACGACCTTCCAGGTCAACCACCTCGCGCCGTTCCTGCTCACCAATCTGCTGCGCGAGCGCCTCATCGAGTCGGATGCCTCGGTGATCCAGACCTCGAGCGCCGCGGCGAAACTCTTCCCCCGCTTCGACATCGACGACCTGCAGGGTGAGCGCCGTTACTCCTCGACCGCGGCGTACGGCAACGCGAAGCTCGCGAACGTGCTGTTCACCAAGGAACTCAACCGCCGGTTCGGCGACCAGGGTATCTCGGCCGTGGCCTTCCACCCCGGCGTCATCGCCTCGAACTTCGGATCGTCGAGCGATGGGCCGTGGAAGTTCCTCTACGGGGGCCCGCTCGCGAAGAGCCTCATGACCTCGACCGCGGTGGGCGGCGCACGTCTGACCTGGCTCGCGCTCGGCAAGCCGGGCGTCGACTGGACCCCCGGAGGCTTCTACTCGAACAACAAGCCCGCCACGACCAACCGCATCGCCGACGACCCCCTGGTCGCGCGGCAGCTGTGGGAACGCAGCGCGGTGCTGGTCGGCCTCGACGACTGACCCCGACGACGGCGGGCTAGCGCACGCCTCGCCCGAGGGGCAAGCGACCTCCGTGGGGAGCCGATTTCGGCCACGATGGTGTTCTACGCACGGAGAGTGGGACATGGGCGAGAACATCGTGGACACCGAACGGACGACCGCCCCTCGGCTCAGCCGGGACGCGATCCTCGATGTGGCCCTGTCGCTGATCGACGAGCAAGGTCTCAACGAGCTGTCGATGCGCCATCTCGGCAAAGCGCTCGGGGTCGAGGCCATGTCGCTGTACCGGTACGTGAACGGCCGAGAAGACCTTCTCGAGGGCGTCGTCGATCGGCTCATGCGGGGCCTCACCGACGCACTGCTCGTGGCGGAAGACAACGGGTGGCAGCGGTATCTCCAGGTCGTCGCCCACGAAGTCCGTCGCATCGCGATCGAACACCCGAAGGCGTTCCCCCTTGTCGCCACTCGTCACCCGGCGGCGCCCTGGCTGCGCCCGCCGTTGCGGAGCGTGGAGGTGGTGGAGCATTTCCTCACGGCGATGATCGGTTTCGGCTTCGATGATGAGCAGGCTGTGAGGGCCTACCGCTCGTTCAGCAGCTTCCTCCTTGGAAACCTGCTCCTTGAAGCGGCCGTGCGCGGCGCCGAGACCGCGCCGGTCGAGGAACCGCTCGACGAGGGCGGAGCCGCGATCGGACAGGGCGACGCCGAGAAGGAGCTCGCAGACACTCCTCACGTGCAGAGACTGCGCGGTCTTCTCAGCAGGGATCGCTCCGAGGACGAGTTCGAGGAATCGCTCGAGGCGCTGCTGGACCGACTGGACCATCAGCTGTCCCAGTAAAGGCGGGTCCGCGCCTCATCCGCGGTGCGGATCGGATGCGTCTTCGGGGTGGGCTGCTGGCCCGAGGAGAGCGCGCAGGCGCGCGCGGATGGCGGAGACGGCCTCCGACCGACTGCGGCCCGTGTGCGCCTGCTCCGCGAGCTCGATCGCGATCTCGGTCAACAGCGACGTTGCCAGGAAGAGATCGGCTCCGCCGGCGATGCGCAGATCTTCGTCGGACCCCTGTCCGACCCGCATGATCACCGCGGGAGACCCGAAGTGGCGCGCCACCTCGGCCCTCTTCTCGGCGCTGACCTCCCAGAACGGGCGTTCCATGGCGGCGCAACGGTCGAGGATGTTCGACAGGAGTTCGTGCGCGTCATCCTGAGGCATCTGTCGCCCCTCCCGCCGTGTGGCGCCCGCTTGCTCGGTCCCACTCCAGCGACTTCCACTGCAGGAAAGCGCAGAGGTTGCCGGCGACGTCGAGTTCGGCCGCGAGCCCCGCCAGCGCGTAGGGCGACAGCATGACGTCGTCGTCTCCACCGGTGAGGTCGGCCTGCCACAGGGGATCGTCGTATCCGCGGGGTTCGAGCGAGACCGATCCGCCGCCGTGAGCGAGCTCGACGACGACGAGGCCGGTGTCACGTCCGTCCGCATCTTCCTGCTCGACAACGCGGATGCGGCTGGCGATCGGGTGCCCGAGATCGACGAATTCCTGCACCCACTCCTGCAGCTGCACACGAGAACGGCGCGGAGGCGAGTCCTCGATGTTCTCGTGTTCCACGACATCAGCTTACGCTGTAAGTTGACCTGGTCGGCACGATGCCCGGTCTCCCATCCCCGCCGCTCGAGACGGGCGACGGCATCCCTCCAGGCGTGATCTGTGGCATCACCTCACGGACTCGTCGAGGAGTGCTCCAGGTGACGAGGCGTCGGATGATGGGGGAGTGAACCGCACCGATCGTCTCTACGGCCTCGTGGAGGAACTGCGGGCCGTCTCGCCGCGACCGCGAAGTGCTCGTCATCTCGCGGAACGGTTCGAGGTGTCGGTGCGCACCATCGAAAGGGATCTCTCGGCGCTGCAGCAGGCGGGTCTGCCGATCTGGGCGGAGCCCGGCCGCACCGGTGGGTACGTGATCGACGCGTCCGCCACGCTGGGCCCGGCCGGGTTCACGCTCGACGAGGCGCTCGCGGTACTGATCGGTCTCGGCAGCCTCGGGCGCAGCCCGTTCCGGCTTTCCGCCCGCACGGCAGCCCGCAAGATGCTCGCGGTCATGCCGGAGGGCGAAGCGGCGCGCGCCAGCGCCCTCGCCTCACGCGTTCACCTTCTCGAGGGCGAGGACGAGGTCGTCGCCCCGCCCGAGTTCGCTGCAGCCCTGCGCGCCGATCGCGTCGTGCGCCTGCGCTACCAAGACGCCGGCGGCACCGAATCGGTTCGCGAGGTCGAGCCCCTCGGGTCCATCGGCAAGGAGGGCCAGTGGTACCTCATCGCATGGTGTCGCCTGCGCGACGGGGTGCGGGCGTTCCGGGGAGACCGGATGCTGTCGATCGAGGTGACCGAGGAGCGCCCCCCGCAGCGCGCGCTGCGTGCCGCCGACCTCGCGATCCCGTACGGCCGGTTGCGGTCGGTCGTCGAGGACTGATCTCACGGGACTTCGCGAAACACCGACAGGACGGTGTCGCGATGCCCGGTGAGGCTGGAGCTCTCATCCCGTCGACTCCACCGAAGGAAACCCATGTCGTTCGCCTCCATCCGCATCATCACCGCCGACCTCGACGCCCTCGTCGCGTTCTACGAGCGCGTCACCGGCCAGCAGGCCGAACGGCCCGCCCCCGTCTTCGCCCAGTTCCGCGGCCCCGGCGCGACCCTCGCGATCGCCAGCACCGCCACGGTCGCGATGCTCGACGGGGCCCTCGTGCCCGCCGCGAACCGGTCCGTGTTCGTCGAGTTCGAGGTCGCCGACGTCGACGCCGCGTTCGCCGCGCTCCAGGCGCCTGGTGAAGACGTCGTCCTCGAACCGACCACGATGCCGTGGGGCAACCGATCGGCGCTCGTGCGCGACCCCGACGGCAACGTCGTGAACCTCTTCAGCACGCCCGTCGCGGGGTAACGCCCGGGCGCGGGCGGAGCCGCACTCTACGCGTTTCCTATGCATCACCCGCGCATGCCCCATTCTTGGAGCCGTCTGGGGAGCGCGCGGGCACGCTGAGCGCATGACCGCTGCAACCGCCCTCGCCGCCCCGCCCGCCGCCGCCCTCCGCGGCGCTCGCCGCGTCTCGCGGAGCAGGCAGAACACCCGGCCGCTGTGGAACCTCGCCGCGATCGTCGTCATCTGGGCGACGAGCCTCGTCGTCGTGGCCGTGTGGGTCGCGGGCGGCGAAGTGCAGTCGCTACTGGCCGGGGGAGCCGACTCGCTGAACTCCCTCGGTCGCGCCGCGGGCCTGGCATCCGCGAATCTGCTCTTCTACCAGGTGCTGCTGATGGCGCGCGTGCCGCTGTTCGAGCGGGGGTTCGGCCGCGACGGCATCACCCGCATGCACCGCATCGTCGGATTCTGGTCGTTCGCGCTGTTCGCGGCGCACATCGGGCTGCAGATCCTCGGCTACGCGGTGCAGGCGGGCATCAACCCCGTGGTGCAGGCGTGGCAGTTCGTGTGGGAGGACCCGGGCATGCTGTTGGCGACCGCGGGCACCGCCCTGTTGCTGCTGGTCGTGGTCACCTCGGTGCGCAAGGCCCGCAAGCGCCTGCGGTACGAGTCGTGGCACCTGCTGCACCTGTACGGCTACCTCGGCGTCGGCCTCGCCATTCCGCACATGCTGTGGACGGGCGCCGACTTCACCGTCTCGCCCGCCGCCACCGTCTACTGGTGGGCGATGTGGGGTGTGACCGTAGCGACGGTCGTCGTCTTCCGCCTCGGGCTTCCGCTCGTGAGGTCACTGCGCCACGGCATCCGGGTCAGCGCCGTCGAACGCGACGGGCAGAGCGGCGTCTCGGTGCGCATGACCGGGCGCCGGATCGACGCGCTGAAGGCCCGCGGCGGACAGTTCTTCATCTGGCGCTTCCTCGATGGCGCGGGTTGGACGCGCGGGCACCCCTTCTCGCTCGCCACCGATCCGGCCGACGGCGAGCTCGTCATCTCGGCCCGCTTCGTCGGCGACGGCACGCAGCGCCTCGCCGCGCTCCGCGCCGGCACGCGCGTGCTCATCGAGGGCCCGTACGGCACGATGACCGCCGACGAGCGCCGCGGCGGACACCTGCTCATGATCGGCGCCGGTGCGGGTGTCGCGCCGCTGGTCGCGATGCTCGAAGAGGCCGACTGGGCCCCGGGCGAGGCGACGCTCATCGTGCGCGACCACACCGCCGCCGACGCCCTGCGCGCCGATGCGATCGACCGCCTCGTGCGGGAGCGCGGCCTGCGCCACGCACCGCTGCCCGGCCGTCGAGCCCTGACCGCCTCGTCGTGGCTGCCGACCTCTCACGCGCAGTGGGCGGGGGCCGACCTCATCCGCTATGTCTCGCCGCGCCCCGCCGACACCGACGTCTTCCTCTGCGGACCCCAGCCGTGGATGGATGCCGTGCGCGCCGACCTCCGCCGCGCCGGGGTCCCCGCCGAGCGCGTCCACCTCGAAGCCTTCACCGTCTGAGGAGAATCCGATGAAGAAGATCGTCTACGCCCTCATGGCGACCGTCACCGGCCTCGTGCTGCTGTTCAGCTACCGCACCTCGACGGTCCCCGAGTCGACGAGCGCGCTCGCCGACGCCCCCTCGTCGGGTGTCGCCACGGTTCCGAAGACCACGCCGAGCCCCTCGGCATCCGCGTCCTCGGGTTCGAGTTCGACCTCGTCGGGGTCGTCCAGCGCGCAGACCTCATCCAGCGGTCTCACCGACGGCACCTTCACCGGCCAGGTGGCGAACACCCGCTTCGGTCCCGTGCAGGCGCAGATCACCGTGTCGGGCGGCGCGATCACCGACGTGCAGGTGCCGCAATACCCCTCCGAGAGCGGACGCGACCAGCAGATCAACTCGCGCGCCCTACCCGTGCTGGTGAAAGAGACCGTGCAGGCGCAGAGCGCCGAGGTCGACATGGTCTCGGGTGCCACCTACACCAGCACCGGGTACCGCACCTCGCTGCAGTCCGCCCTCGATCAGGCCCGCGCATGACCGCCGCGTTCACGGTCGTCGAACCCGTGATGGGAACGGTCGCCTCGATCACCGTCGTCAGCGAGCGCACCGAACGCGTGGAGCGGGCGATCGCCGCGTGCGTGGCGCGCCTGCGCGACGACGAGCGGGTGTTCTCGACCTACCGCGACGACTCCGACATCTCGCGGCTGCGCGACGAGGGTCTCGAGCTCGGCGACGTCGACCCGCGGGTGGCCGAGGTGGCAGCGGACTGCCGCGATCTGCGGGAGCGCAGCGGCGGCCGCTTCGACGCGCACTGGCGCGGCTGGTTCGACCCGACCGGGTACGTGAAGGGATGGTCGACGGATGCAGCGACCCGGGCCTTCGACGAGCTGCTCGCCGACGGCGAGGTCGAGGCGGTCGGCGTCAACGTGGGCGGCGACATGCGCCTGCGCACGGCCGCGACGAGCGATCACGTCTGGCGCATCGGTATCGCGCACCCGACCCACGAGGGGGAGCTGCTGGCCACGGTCGAGGTCGTCGACGGGGCCGTGGCCACTTCGGGCACGTCCGAGCGCGGCGCGCACCTCGTCGATCCGCGGACGGGCGTGCACCTCGCGGGTCCCGTGAGCGCGACGGTCATCGCCGACGACCTCACCACCGCCGACGCCTGGGCCACGGTGGCCGCCATCGCCGGGATCGACGACCTCGACTGGATGCCGGTGGCCCCCGTGGCATCCGGGATCGTCTGGGAACACGGACGCACGCGCCGCTTCGCCGGCCGGGTCGAGGTGTCGGCTTTCCACGACGCGCTCGTCGGCTGAGCCCGAGCGGTCAGCGGGCGCGGGGGAGGCGCAGGGCGAACACCGTGCCCGTGGGCGAGGTGCGCTCGACCTCGATGCTCCCGCCGTAGCGGGTCGCGGCCTCGCGCACGAGCGCCAGCCCGAGCCCGAACCCCCGACGACGGCCCGACTCCGCCCCGCGCGCGAAGCGTTCGAAGATGCGGGGCAGATCGTCGTCGCGGATGCCGCTTCCCCCGTCCTCCACGCGCACGACGACCTCGCGTTCGTCGGCGTCGGCGGTGACCGTGACCTCGGAGCCCGCGGGCGTGTGCCCGATGGCGTTGTCGAGCAGTGCGGTGCACATGCGCACGACGGTGACCGCGGGCACCGCGACGGTCACCCCCGTCAGCCGGGTCGGTCGCAGGCCCACGCCCGCATCGTCGGCGAGGGACGACAGCGCCGCGGTCGCGGCACGCACGCTGTCGTCGACTCGCGCGGTGCCCGTGTGCACCTGCCCCTCGGCAGTCAGCAGCATGTCGGCGAGCACGTCGTCCATGATCTGCGCGTCGCGCCGCAACTGATCCAACGGCTCGTCGGCCGGTTCACCGCGGTGCAGGCGTCGCTGCACGATCTGGATGCGACTGGTCAGGGCCGTCAACGGCGTGCGCAGCTCGTGGCTCGCATCGGAGACGAACGCGCGCTGTCGGCGCAGCGCCTCGTCCAGCGGGCGCACCGACCAGCGGGCCGCGGCCCCGCCGACGAGTCCGAGCACCACGACCCCCACCAGACCCAGGCCGATGACCCACGGCAGCACGTCGTCGAGGTCGACGACGAAGCGATCGCCCATCGGTGCCCCGCCCGCGCCGCGTCGGCCCCCGCCCTCGGTGCGGGCCTGCGCCACCAGAACGGCGATGAGGATGCCGACCCCCACGGCGATCGCGACGGCCGATGCGCCCGCCACGAGGGTGCCGACCCTTAGCGCGGCCCGGCGGACGACCCGCCGGTCGTCGTCGGCGCTCACCGCTCGGCCCCCGCGCGGTAGCCGCGCCCGCGCACGGTCTCGACGAGGTCGGTCGCCGTCTTGCGGCGCAGGTAGTGCACGTACGTGTCGACGGTGGTCACGGCATCCGGAGACGAGAACACCGCGCGGGCGATCGCTTCGCGCGAGAAGACGTGGTCGGGGCTCCGGGTGAGCAACTCCAGCACGGCGTTCTCGGTCGAGGTGAGGGCGATGCGCTCACCGGAGGGGCCGTAGACCACGGCCGTGTCGGGGAGGTAGGTCCAGTCCGAGACGCCCCGGCGACGTCCCTCGGCCCGGTAGCCGCGTCGCAGCGCCCGCAGCCGGGCGAGCAGCTCGTCGAAGTCGAAGGGCTTCAGCAGGTAGTCGTTCGCTCCGGCGTCGAGTCCCTCGACGCGATCGACGACCGCCCCCAGAGCCGTCAGCAGCAGCACGGGGGTCGTGATGTGGGCGGTGCGCAGGTCGCGCACGATCTCGGCGCCGTCGCGGCCGGGGAGTCGCCGATCGAGCAGGATCACCTCGAAGCTGTCGCGCAACGCCCGGTCGCGGCCCGCGAGCCCGTCGGCCTCGTGCACGACCTCGTAGGTCTCGCGGAGCACCTCCAGCGTCATCGCGGCGATCTCGGCGTCGTCCTCGACGTAGAGCAGTCGCGGCCGCGGTGCGGCGGCCTCGCTCACTGCACTCCCGCGCGCGGCGGGCTCACGTTCCAGCCGAAGCGCTCGAGGGCGTCGAACAGGCGGCGCGCCTGCGCCCACGCCACCGCGCCCGAGACGTCGGAGTACACGTCGATCGCGAACGGCGGGGGATCGGCGAACTTGGGGATCTCGACCTCTGCCCACGCGTGCGGGGCGAGCCAGACACGCGGGCTCATCGTCCCCGCACCGTCGACACCCCCGTCGGCGGCGAAGGCGATCGCGTCGAGGGCGTCGATCTTGGTGATCGGCATGTTCACGACGAGGGTCACGGCGTGCAGCGTTCCGGTCATCGCCTACCTCCCTCGTTCATCCTGACACGCGCACCGGGGTCGGGGACGGGGAATACCGTGCGGATCCGGTGCGCATAGCCGGTTCATAGATTCGGTGAGGGAGGGGGCAGGGTCGCTGCGTCATCGTCTCCTCAACGACACCCGCACCGACCAGTGGAGCAGACCATGAGCAGAATCCCCGACACCCAGATGACCCCCGACGGTCCCGCCTACGAAGGGCGCTTGCTCGACCGCGCCGAAGAGCCCGTCGTCGATCAGGGCGCGCCCTTCGACATCCGCACGCTCGTCTCGCGGCGCGGCATCCTGGGCCTGGTCGTGCTGGGCGCGGGCACCGCCACGCTGGCCGCGTGCGCCCCGTCGGCCTCCGGTGCCGCAACGACGGCCGCGACGGTGACCCCGACCGCGACGCCCACGGCGAGCGCGACCCCGAGCGCCACCGCGACGAGCGCGGCAGCCGCCCTCCCCGCGGGCGAGATCCCCGACGAGACCGCCGGCCCCTACCCGGGCGACGGGTCGAACGGCCCCGACATCCTCGAGCAGTCCGGCATCGTCCGCAGCGACCTGCGCTCGAGCCTCGACGGCGGAGCCACGGCCGCGGGCGTTCCCATGACCCTGAACCTCACGATCTTCGACTCCGCGAACGGCGACGTGCCCTTCGCGGGTGCCGCCGTCTACGTCTGGCACTGCGACGACCAGGGCCGCTACTCGATGTACTCCTCGGGGATCGAGAACGAGAGCTACCTCCGCGGCGTCCAGGTCGTCGGAGATGACGGCGTCGTCTCGTTCACCTCGATCTTCCCCGGCTGCTACGACGGCCGGTGGCCGCACATCCACTTCGAGGTGTACCCGAACGTGGATGCCATCACCGACGCCTCGAACGCGATCGCCACCTCGCAGGTCGCCCTGCCGCAGGCCGCGTGCGACATGGTCTACGCCGACGCGGCGTATCCCTCCTCGGCATCCAATCTGTCCCGGGTGTCGCTCGAGAGCGACAACGTCTTCGGCGACGACGGGGGAGCACTCGAACTCGCCACGGCGACCGGCGACAACTCCACCGGCTGGACGGTCGCCCTCGGCGTCCGCGTCGACACCACCACCACCCCGACCGCGGGCGCCATGCCCGGCGGTGCGCCCGGCGGGCGCTGACCCCTCCCTCGAAAGGAACCCCTCCCATGTTGCAGAACCTCACCGGCTGGCACGCCCTGATCGTGCTGGCGGTCATCGTCCTCATTTTCGGAGCCGCCAAGCTCCCCGCCCTCGCCCGGAGCCTCGGCCAATCGGTGCGCATCCTCAAGACCGAGGTGAGTGACTCCCGCCTGGGGGCCGCCGCCGAGACCGACCCGCATGTCCCAGCCCGGGCACAGGGGGAGTCCGCCGCACCCGTCCTGGCACCCCCGAGCACGTCATGACCTCCGCCGCCGCTCCCGCCGTCGCGCCCCCTCGCGCCGAGGCTCCACGGTCGGCCCCCATGCCCGTCGCCGCGCACCTCGACGAGGCGACGCGGCGCGCGCTGCGGGCGGCGATCGCCCTCGCGATCTGCGCCCTCGCCGGGTGGTTCCTGTACGAACCCGTGATGGACCTCGTGCGGGCCCCGATCGTGCAGATCGCGGCCGAGCGCAACGCGAGCCTCAACTTCGACAGCGTGACCGGGGCCTTCGACCTGCGGCTGCGCGTCGCACTGGTCGCGGGGCTCGTCCTGTCGAGCCCGGTCTGGCTGTACGAGCTCTTCGCGTTCGTGCTCCCGGGACTCACGCGGCGCGAGCGGCGGTACGTGCTCGGCTCGGTCGGAGCCGCGGTTCCGCTGTTCGCGGCCGGGTGCGCGACCGGCCTGTTGCTGTTCCCCCACATGGTCTCGGTGCTCGCGGGCTTCGCCTCGAGCGAGGACTCCACGATCCTCGACGCGGGCACCTACATCGACTTCGCGCTGAAGATCGTCGTGGCCACGGGCCTCGCCTTCGTCCTGCCGGTCGTGCTGGTGGTGCTGAATCTCGCCGGCATCGTCTCGGCCCGCACCCTCGCCCGCAGCTGGCGGTACGCGGTCGTGGCGATCGTGTTGTTCAGCGCCCTCGCGACGCCGTCGGCCGACGTGATGTCGATGTTCGTCGTCGCCGTTCCGATGACCGCCCTCTACGCTGCGGCCCTCGCGATCGCGGCCCTGCACGATCGCGCCGGCGCCCGGGCGTCGGTCTTCGAGGAGGCCCCATGTTCGGCCTGACGTTCGAGAAACTCCTGTTCGTGGGGCTTATCGCCGCGGTGGTCATCGGTCCGCAGCGGTTGCCCGGGGCGGTCGCTCGCCTCGCGTCGTTGCTGCGGGGGCTTCGCCGAACGGTGGATGCCGCGCGCCTCCGCGCCGCGACCGAGCTCGGCGTCCCCGCCGACGCGGACGAATGGCGGGCGCTCGATCCGCGACAGTACGACCCTCGGCGCATCATCGCCGAGGCCCTCGCGGCACCACCCGTCGCGGCGGCCGGCGCCACGGCATCCGTCCCGGTCCCGACCTCGGCCGCGGACGCCGCGGCTCCCGCCGCGCCGGAGACCCCGCGCATCCCGATGCGCCGCGTGCGCGTCGGGAGCTCCGCCCACCCGTGCTGGATCGAGGTCCCCGACGAATCCGGCGCCACGGCCCCCGAGTCCGACGCGCCGGCGGCCCCGGCCGACGAGGCGACCGTACGAGACGCCGTCACGGCATAGCCTCGAAGAATGTCCTCGCCCCGCGCCCAGCTCGAAGCCCTGCTCGCGCGCGGTCTCGGCGACGTCTCCCCGGCGCTGCAGGCGCTGCCGGTCGAGGGCGAGGCACGAGCGGCGGCGGTGCTCATCCTCTTCGGTGTGCTCGACGGGGTCCCCAGCCGCCGGGTCTCGCGCACCGTCCCGAGCGATCTCGACGTGCTGCTGCTCGCGCGCGCGAGCACCCTGCGCGCCCACCCGGGCCAGGTCGCGTTCCCGGGTGGCCGGGTCGATCCCGAAGACGCGGATGCCGTGGCGGCGGCCCTCCGTGAAGCCCGCGAAGAGACGGGACTCGATCCCGACGGTGTCGACGTGCTGGGCACCCTCGAGTCGCTGCCCCTGGCCTTCTCTCGCCACGAGGTCACCCCGGTGATCGGATGGTGGGCGCGCCCGACCCCGGTGCGTGCCGTGGATGCGGCGGAGTCGGCCGAGGTCTTCCGCGCCCCGGTGGCCGATCTGCTCGATCCCGAACGCCGAGGCGTGACGGTGCTGCGTCGTGATGGTCGGGAGTGGCGGGGGCCGGCCTTCGCCCTGCAGACGGCACGCGGCCCGCAGACCGTGTGGGGGTTCACCGCGATGGTGCTGGACGGGTTGTTCGACCGCCTCGGGTGGACGGAGCCCTGGGATGGATCGCGGGAGATCCCCCTGGCTGAGGCCGCCGCGGGCGCCCGCGACCGATCCGGGCCGCTGGCCCGGTCGTAGCGCGTCCGGCGCACTTCGTCATCCGCGGCGTGGCGATCGTCCGAGGTCGCTAGCGTGGGTTCCGTGACTGCGCCTATCGATCCCACCACCACCTCCGCCTGGTCCCGCCTCACCGCTCTGCGGGAGGGTTTCGATCCCGACCTGCGCGGCTGGTTCGCCTCCGATGCCGATCGCACGCGCGATCTCACGCGCACGGTGGGCGACCTGCACGTCGACCTGTCCAAGAACCTCGTCACCCCCGAGATCCTCGACGCTCTGGTCGCCCTCGCCGACGAGACCGGTGTGCGCGATCGTTTCGGCGCGATGCTGAGCGGCGCGCACCTCAACACCAGTGAGGACCGCGCGGTGCTGCACACCGCCCTCCGCCGTCCGGCCGGCGCCGAGCCGTCGCTCGTCGTCGACGGTCAGCAGATCGACCACGACGTGCACGAGGTGCTCGACCGGCTGAGCGCTTTCGCCGACCGCGTGCGCTCGGGCGAGTGGCGCGGCGTCACCGGCAAGAAGGTCACGCACGTCGTCAACATCGGCATCGGCGGCAGCGACCTGGGCCCGGTGATGGTCTACGAGGCTCTGCTGCCTTACGCCGACGCCGGCATCCACGCCCGCTTCGTCTCGAACATCGACCCCACCGACATCTCGCAGAAGACGGCTGACCTCGACCCCGAGACCACCCTCTTCATCGTCGCCTCGAAGACCTTCACCACGCTCGAGACCCTGACCAACGCGCGCCTGGCTCGCGACTGGCTGTGGGCGCAGCTCGCCGAGAAGGGCGCGATCGACGACTCGGATGCCGCCCGCACCGACGCCGTGGCCCACCACTTCGTCGCCGTGTCGACGGCCCTCGACAAGGTCGAAGCGTTCGGCATCGACCCGACCAACGCCTTCGGCTTCTGGGACTGGGTGGGTGGACGCTATTCCGTCGACTCGGCGATCGGGCTGTCGCTCGCGATCGCCCTGGGTCCCGACGTGTTCCGCGAGCTCCTGGCCGGCTTCCACACGGTCGACGAGCACGTGGCATCCACTCCGGTCGAGCAGAACGTGCCCGTTCTCATGGGTCTGCTCAACGTCTGGTACACCAACTTCCTCGGCGCGCAGTCGCACGCGGTGCTGCCCTACGCGCAGCAGCTCCACCGCTTCGCGGCCTACCTGCAGCAGCTCACGATGGAGTCCAACGGCAAGTCGGTGCGGTGGGACGGAACGCCCGTCACCACCGACACGGGCGAGGTCTTCTGGGGAGAGCCGGGAACCAACGGTCAGCACGCGTTCTACCAGCTGATCCACCAGGGCACGCGTCTCATCCCGGCCGACTTCATTGCCTTCGTGAACCCGGCCTACCCGCGCGCCGACGACGGGCGCGACGTGCACGGCCTGTTCCTGGCGAACTTCCTCGCGCAGACGAAGGCGCTGGCGTTCGGCAAGACCGCCGAAGAGGTCGAGGCCGAGGGCACCACGGGTGCGCTCGTCGCCGCCCGCACGTTCCCCGGCAACCGGCCGACCACGTCGATCTTCGCGCCGTCTCTCACGCCCTCGGTGCTCGGCCAGTTGATCGCCCTGTACGAGCACATCACCTTCACGCAGGGAACGATCTGGGGCATCAACTCCTTCGATCAGTGGGGCGTCGAGCTCGGCAAGCAGCTCGCTCTGCAGATTGCCCCCGCGATCGAGGGCGACGACGAGGCGCTGGCGGCTCAGGACTCCTCGACGCGCGCCCTTCTGGACTACTACCGCGCGCACCGCGGCTGAGCCCTCGAGCGACGCGACGGGCGGGTCGACCGCTGAGAGGCCGATTCGACGAGATTTTTTCTTCGTCGGATCGGCCTCTCGTCGCGAGGGGAGGAAAGCTCAGCGGCGACTGACGGGAACCCGGCGTCGGTGCGTCGGCAAAAGGCCTGATGAGGCGAGTTTTTCTTCTGCTGACGGCGAGAAGCGGAATTCGTCGCGCGACCCCTCGCGAGCGCGCGTCACCGAATCGTCTGCTCTCACCGGTCTTCCAGGTAACGAAAAGATAACGCCCAGAACCAGCACCCACACTCGGGGCCCGTGCCGACCCGACGGCGCGACACCGTGCTCGATCCCGACGAGCGCGCCCCCGACGAAAGATCTCTCTTGCTGCGTTCCGACATCAAACTCACCCACGTCAACCGCGCCCGACGCACCCTCGTCACGGCGGCCACCTGCGCCGGCCTCGCGTTCGGCATGGTCGCCACGACCGGTCTGGCGATGGCGTCCCCCGTCTCGTTGCCCGACGCCTCGGCATCCTCCTTCTCCGCCCCCGGCACCTCGGTGCCCGTGTCCACGGCGCCGACCCTCGACGCCGTGAGCACCGGTGCCGCCGCCGCCCTCGACGGGGCGCTGACGGCTCTCTCGAACGCGACCGCCGTCCAGGCCGATGTCGCCGCGACCGGGCTCCCGCTCTCGATCGGCGACGCGTCGATCGACACGGGCGCGCTCCAAGACGCCGTCGACCGCCTCACCTCCCGCGACCTGCTCCCGGTGCTGCTCGTCCCCGCCCTGAGTCAGAACGCCCAGAGCGAGACCGACCGCGTCAGCGCCCGCGTGGCGGAGGTCAAGGGCAGCCTCGACAAGGCGAAGGCTGACAAGGCCGCCGCCGACGCCGCCGCCGAGGCGCAGCGTCAGGCCGAGGCCGCAGCGGCCGCCGAGGCGCAGCGTCAGGCCGATGCCGCCGCCGCTCTCGCCCGGGTCAACACGCCCGAGGGCGCGCGCGCGTACGCCTCGCAGCTCATGGCCGAGAAGTACGGCTGGGGGAGCGACCAGTTCTCGTGCCTGTCGTCGCTGTGGAACAAGGAGTCGGGCTGGAATTACCAGGCCTACAACAACGACGGTGGGGCGACCGGCATCCCGCAGGCCCTGCCCGGAAGCAAGATGGCGAGCTTCGGCGCCGACTGGCAGACCAACGCGGCCACTCAGATCGCGTGGGGCCTCGACTACATCTCCCGCGGCTACGGCACCCCGTGCAGCGCATGGGGTCACTCCCAGGCGATGAACTGGTACTGATCCGCGTCGGGGCGTCTCGGGTCCCCGACGGGCGCCGCGGGTCTGCTCGACGTCGAAGGATCGCGGGTCGATTCCCAGCCTCCACCCCTCTTCAGCGATATATCGTTATGTATCGCTGACTCAGATCGGGTCCGCGCGAAGGAGGTCGTCATGAGTGGTTCATTCCTGGGAGACGCGTTCGGCGGACGCGGTGGCAACAACACCCCCGGCTGGCCGATGTCCAACATCCTCGAGGGTCTCGAGCAGCTGCGCACGCAGTTCGAGCAGAAGACCGCCTCGACGCCGCGCATGAACAAGGGCGACGTGCGTTCGGCCGTCCTCTCGCTCCTGCTCGAGCAGCCGATGCACGGCTACCAGATCATCCGCGAGATCGAGGACCGCAGCGGCGGCTCGTGGAAGCCGAGCCCCGGCTCGGTCTACCCCACGCTGCAGCTGCTGACCGACGAGGGCCTCGTGCAGGCCGAGGAGTCGAACGGCCGCAAGACCTACTCGCTCACTGCCGAGGGCCGCGCTGCGGCCGGCGACGAGACCACCGAACGCACGGCCCCCTGGGAGGCGGCCGGTTCGCGCGACGGCGGTCGCATGACCGCGCTGCCCAAGGCGGGTATCGAACTCGCCCAGGCGGCGGCCCAGGTCGGTCGCACGGGCGACAAAGATCAGGTCGCGCAAGCGGTCGAGATCCTCGACGAGGCTCGCCGTAAGCTCTACTCCATCCTCGCCCAGGGTTGAGGTCACGCCCGCTCGACGGGGGCATTCCGCCCGTCGGCATCCAGGAGAATCGATGACCGACGACGCCCTTATGAAGGCCCGCTACCGGCGGATCACGCGCTTCGCGGCGCGCTATCTGGTGCAGGCCTGGTGGTTCGAGCTGTTCCTGCCGCGGTTCGGTCTCGGGTGGATCTCCGCCCGGGGCCGCACCCGGCGGCTCGAGCGCATCGCCCAGCGTTTCCATGTGCTCGCTGTCGACCTCGGCGGTCTCATGATCAAGGTCGGGCAGTTCATGTCGTCGCGTCTCGACGTCCTGCCCCCGTCGATCACGAAGCAGCTCGAGGGCCTGCAGGACGAGGTGCCCGCGGTCCCGTTCGTGCAGATGCGCGCCCGGGCAGAAGAAGAGCTCGGGATGCCGTTGGAGCGCGCCTTCGCGAGCGTCGACGAGCGCCCCCTCGCGGCGGCTTCGCTGGGTCAGGCGCACCGCGCCGTGCTGACGGAGGATCTGGCCGCCGAGACCGGCCTGAGCGCCGTCGTGCTGAAGATCCAGCGCCCGGGCATCGACCGCATCGTCGACGTCGACCTGCGCGCCCTCCGCAAGATCGGCGTGTGGCTCAGCAAGGTCGCCCTGGTCCGCGATCGCGTCGACATGCCCTCACTCGTCGAGGAGTTCGCCGTCACGAGCCTCGAAGAGATCGACTACCTGCACGAGGCCGCCAACTCCGAGCGCTTCTCGGCCGACTTCGGCGGGCCCGGCGGAGTGGCCGTGCCCGAGGTCGTGTGGGAGCGCACCACCCGCCGCGTGCTCACCCTCCAAGACGTCACGGCGATCAAGATCAACGACGTCGACGCCCTCCGCGCGGCCGGTATTGATCCGGCCGAGGTCGCCGCCCGCTTCGCGCGGGTGATGTTCGACCAGCTGTTCGACGACGGCTTCTTCCACGCCGACCCGCACCCCGGAAACGTCTTCGTCACGCCGCTCGGCGGCACGACCGACGCAGGCACCCCGGCGTGGCGCTTCACCTTCATCGACTTCGGCATGATGGGCGAGGTCCCGCCGAGCTTGCGCCGGGGGCTGCGCCGCGTGCTCATCGCGGCGGCCTCGCGTGACGGAAAGGGCCTGGTCGACGGCATCCGCGATGTCGGCGTGCTGCTGCCCTCGGCCGACACCGTGCAGTTGGAGCGCGCGATGACGGGCCTGTTCTCCCGCTTCGGCGGGATGGGCTTCGCCGAGCTGCAAGAGGTCGACCCGCGCGAGTTCCGCGCGTTCGCGATCGAGTTCGGCGACGTCGTGCGGTCGCTGCCGTTCCAGCTGCCCGAGAACTTCCTGCTGATCGTGCGCGCGATGTCGCTCACGAGCGGCATGTGCAGCGCGCTCGATCCCGCTTTCAACATCTGGGACGCGGTCGAGCCCTACGCGCAGCGCCTCATCCGCGAAGAGAGCGGCAACACTGCGCAGGCCTTCGTCCGCGAGGTCGGAGCGGTCGCCGCCGTGACCGCGCGCCTCCCGCGCCGTGCCGACAACCTCATCTCGCGCTTCGAAGACGGCTCGGTCTCGGTCCAGACCCCGCGCATCGAGCGGCGCATGCGCGATCTCGAGCGCATGGTGCGCCGGGTGGTCTCGTCGGTGCTGTTCACGGGCCTGCTCATCGGAGGGGTGTTGCTGCAGGCCGAGCAGGCGGTACTGGGCACGATTCTCATGGTCGTCTCGATCGCGCCGCTTTCGCACGCCTTGCTGGCGGGGTGGGTCGCTCGACGCAACGGCGCCTGACGGCGTCGGCGCCGCGTGGGACGGTGAAGGCTGCCGCCCGGCTCAGCGCCCGTCGAACATGCCCAGAAGCGTGACGACGCCCAAGAACACCGGGATGCCGTAGACCGCCGTTCCGACCATGAACGACGAGACCACGCGCACGTTCGCCCACCACCCGTGGCGGGGCGTCCACGAGCGGAGCTGTCGCCCTCCCGGGCCCACCACGGGCGCGTCCGGGCGCCACGCCGTGACCCCCGACGAACCGCTCGCGAGACTCCCCGCGATCTCGACCGCGACCTGGCCCGCGACCCTCTCGTCCGTGTATCGCAGCGACCGTTGTCGCAGCCGCGGCACGACGTGGGTGAGGATCGCGTCCACCTCCTGCCACAGCGCCGGGTCGTCCCACCGCCGCCGCTCGGCCCGGAAGAACACCGCGCGATCCTCGATGATCTCGACGTCGAATGCGCGGGCGTGATCGGCGAGGACCGCCATGACATCGGGGGTGAGGACGTAGAGCGCGTCGCGGGCGTATCCGCGTGGAGCGTAGGCGCGGAAGATCCGGTCGAAGTCGCCCTCCAGCGAGATCCGCTGTCGTTCGGCGAGGTTCTCGGGCAGTCCCGAGCGCACCCCGTCGTTCTCGACGGCGTCGAGGACCAGGTGGGGGAGAGGGGATGCCAGCGAGACGCAGACGTAGGAGCGCGGACGCGTGCGCGGCATCCGCAGTCGAACCATCCCGAACTCGATCCCTTCGCCCACGAAGCGCGGGTATTCGCGCACGCCGGCGGAGTGAGCGGTGACGATGGCTGTGAAGGAGTCCCGCCACCACGCTTCCGCGCGGAACTCGTTCGCCCGCGCGGTGAGAGCGCGGCGAGCGCGGCGGAGCCGGACGGGCGTCGAGGCCTTCCGCGACCATCGCCACAGCGCGATGCTCGCGGCGGTCCAGACGATGGCGACGACCAGGGTGATGACCAGGGTGCGGACGTCGTCAGCCTGGAGCGTCCCGTCGCCCCGGATGTCGACGTCGAGTCCGGTGTTGAACACCACGATGAAGAGGGTCCAGACCTGGATCACGGCGTTCAGCCGCACGAGCAGGCGTCTGCGGGTCGGCACCCACGGCGGCGGTTCGTGCTCCGGTACGGTCGGCAGCTCCCGCCGTACGTCCTCGTCGGGGGCGTCGAGCCATCGAAGGTCCACGCGTCGTCCTCTCCGGCGGGTGTCGGTCCGCCTGCCCGCCGGGGGCCCCTCCCTAGACTGGCGCGGTGTCGACCGAATCACGCCGTCCCCTGTCGGCGTGGCGATTCGACGGAACGCTCCGGGCCTACCAGCGCGCCGCGCTCGACCGTGTCGACGTCGACGCGGGGGAGCCCCTGCATCTCGTCGCCCCGCCCGGTGCCGGAAAGACTCTGCTCGGGCTCCTCCTCGCCGCGCGCCGGGGGCGCCGCACGGTGGTCTTCGCGCCCACGACGGCGATCCGCGCGCAGTGGGTGGGCGCTGCCCGGGCGCTGGCGCACGACGACGCCGCCGTGTCGGACGACCCCGATCTCCCCGCCGACCTCACGGCCCTGACGTACCAGGCGATCAGCGTGGTCGACTCCCGCGAGCCCTTCGCGGCCCTGGCGCGCGCCCGCTGGGTCGACGAGCTGATCGCCGACGATCGCACCCCCGACCAGGCCGAGGGATGGCTCGACGCGCTCAACGAGAGCAATGCTGCGGCGTACGGCCGTGGCATCCGCTCTCGGTCCCGCGCTCTTCGGCGCACTCTGGCGAGACAGGATGCCGCCGCTCTCACGGCCGCTCTGCACCCGCGATCGCGCGAGCTGCTGGAGCGCCTGGTCGAGGCGGGTGTCGAGACCATCGTCCTCGACGAGTGCCATCACCTCCTCGACCACTGGGCGCTCGTGGTCGCCGCGCTCGTCGCGCGGTTGCGCGCGGGGGGTCGGGAGCCGCTCGTGATCGGGCTCACGGCCACTCTTCCCTCGCCCGATGACGCGAACGAGTATGAGAACTACGTCTCTCTGCTGGGCGAGGTCGATCTCGAGGTTCCCGTGCCGGCGGTCGTGCGCGAGGGTGACCTCGCGCCGTACCGCGACCTCGTCCACGTGGTCGAACCGACCGGCGAGGAGCGGGCGTTCCTCTCCGCGCACGCCGAAGCCCTCGCGGAGGCGCTGCGGACGACGTTCGCGGTGGGCGCCGGAAGAGAGTTCCTGCGCGCGGTGCTCCAGTCGTCGGCCCCTTCCGCCCCCGCGGACCCCCTCGAACCGCCCGCCGAGGGCGCCTCGCCCCCGGCCCCGGTCGCTTCCGCGGGGAGCAGTGCGGTCGCGCGTCCGGGGATCGTGCACCCGCCACCCGCCGCAGAGTCGCCCGCCCCCGACGCCGCCGTCGATGCCGCTCTCTCGGCGGCGTTCGCCGTCGACTTCGCCGGTGCCGAGGCCGCCGCGGCGATGTTCTCCGTCGTCGCGCCCGACGACCCGCTCACCGCTCGTCTTCCCGCCGTGGCGCGACGGGCGCCCACCACAGAAGAGACGCTGCGCCTGCTGGGTCGATACGCCCTGGACCGGGTGCTCCCCGACCCCGCGCGCGCCGACGAGTGGCGCCGGCTGCGTCGCCTGCTCGCCGATTTCGGCTTCGCCCTGACCGACCGCGGGGTGCGTCGCACCCGCGATCCGATCGACACGGTCCTCGCGTCCTCCCTCTCGAAGGACAGGGGAGCGTGCGACATCCTCGCCCGCGAGCGCGACGAGCTCGGCGACCGCCTCCGCGCCCTCGTCGTGACCGATTACGTCACCCACGGCAACGTCCACGGGGGACTCCTGGGCTCGGCCGGCGCCGTCCGCACGTTCTCGATCGTGGCGACGGATGCCGCTACCTCGGCGCTGAGCGCGATCCTCGTCACCTCCTCGACGGTGCGCGTCGCCGTCCGTCACGCGGAGAAGCTGCTTCCGGCGCTCTCGCGCGAGCTCGGCGTCCCGGTGACGGGGGAGCCCTGCCCCGACGACGTGGCCGTCCTCGAGGTGCGGGGGACCACGGGGTCGGGGGTGGTCGGCGCCGTCTCCCGGCTGCTCGCCGACGGCTCGCTCGAGGTGGTCGTGGGCACGCGCGGTCTCTTCGGCGAAGGCTGGGACTGCCCGGCGGTGAACACCCTGATCGATCTCACTGCGGTGGCGACGGCGTCGGCGACGCAGCAGTTGCGGGGCCGTACGCTGCGGCGCGATCCGAGCTGGCCCGAGAAGGTCGCCCACAACTGGACGGTCTCGGCGCTGCTGCCGCCCGACTCGTCCCTCGACGCGCAACCGGATGCCGCTCGCCTCCGTCGCAAGCACGCCGGCCTGTGGGGACTCGACGCCGACCATCCCGAGCGCATCGTCCGCGGGCTGCCCGCGGCGCTGGGGCGCGACCGTCGTCGCGCGCTCGACGAGGTGCTCGAGAAGACCCCCGGCGCGTCGCTGCAGCGTGTCGACGCGCTGACCTCGGCTCCGCCGCGGGACGAGACGCGATCCGCCTGGCGCATCGGCTCCCCGTACGACGACCGCGAGGAGCTCTCCGCGGTGGTCGAGCGCCCGGCCCGCACGCCGGTCTTCTCGACGTCGGTGACGGCCGAGCGTGCCCTCGGCGGGTGGCTCGGAGTATCGGCGGGAGCGCCGGCGGCGCTGATCGCGCTGTCGTTCTTCCTGCCCCCGGTCGCGGGAGTCGCGGTGGGGGGAGTCAGCGCCCTGATCGGTGCCGTCATGGCCGTTCCCCTGTTTTCGGCGTGGCGTCGCACGCGTCGGCAGGCTCGGGATGCCGCGGCGACGCTGCGGAACATGGCGCGTGTGGTGTGGACGGCGCTGTCCGAGAGTGGGCGCGTCCGGTCCCCGCTCGCCGTTGCGGTGTGGGAGGGAGAGCGGAGGGATGCCGACGCCACCCGCGCCGAGATCACGATGGCGCACGCGAGCCTCGCCGATCAGAAGACCTTCGGGGTCGCGCTGGAGGAGCTGTGCGGCCCGATCCGGACACCGCGTTTCGTGCTGGAGGTCGACCGCGGCGGAGGGCCGTGGTGGGTGCGCGCCGTCCTCGAGCGCGCGGGACGCTCCCGATCCCGGCAGTTCCTTGCCGTGCCTTCCGAGATCGGTCGTCGTCGGGCGGACGCCCTCCGCTTCCACGGCGCGTGGCAGGTGCACGTGGGTCCGGCCGTCCTGCACGAGCTCAACGGACCCGAGAACCTCCCGCTGCTCGCAGAAGCGCGCCGCTCCGGAGGGTTCTCCGGAGCGGCGCGCTCGATGATGCGATGGAGCTGAGGGCTCAGTACCAGCCGGTCGACTGCGAGTGGCCCCACGCGCCGCACGGCGTGCCGTAGCGGCCCGAGATGTACCCGAGGCCCCACGACACCTGAGTGGCGGCGTTGGTCTGCCAGTCGGCACCGGCGGACGACATCTTGCTGCCGGGGAGGGCCTGCGGGATGCCGTAGGCGCCGCTGCCGGAGTTGTAGGCCTTGTAGTTCCAGCCCGACTCCTTGTTCCACAGCGACACGAGGCACGACATCTGGTCGTCGCCCCAGCCGCGGCTGGCGAGCATGTCGCGCGCGGCGGCCTGGGCGCCGGCGGGGCTGTTGTCTCCCGAACCGCCTCCGGTCGGAATGGGGGCCGAAGACCCACCACCGCCGGAGTTGGACGAGGACGACGACGACGAGGCCTGCTTGTCGGCGGCGGCCTTGTCGGCGGCGGCCTTCGCCGCGGCAGCAGCCTCCGCTTCCTGGCGCGCCTTCTCGGCCGCCTCTTCTTCCGCCTTCTTGGCCACGGCGGCGTCGAGACCGCCGCGCAACTCGGCCACGCGCTGGTCGACCGCGGCGGTGGCCGCGGCGACGTCGTGCGAGAGCGCGGGGAGGAACGTCTCGGGCAGCATCGAGGCCGCCTCGAGGCGGTCGGTGGCCTGCTGCAGCGCGGTCGTGTCGACCGTGGCGGGCTGGCCGATGTCGAGACCGGATGCCGCGATGTCGCTCTGCACGGTGGCGACGGCCTGGATCGAGGTCGACGCAGCGGTCTCCGCCGCGCGGGCCTCGGTCTTCTCGGGGCCGGGGGTGGCTGCGAGCACCGTGGGAGTGATCGAGGAGGCGAGCGAGAACGTCGCGGTCGACAGGTCGGCGGGGGAGGCGGTGGCGGCCGGCGCGGTGCCGGTGAGAGCCGCGGCCGCGACCACGCCGAGCACGAGCGCTCCCACTGTCGTCACGGGGCGACGACGAGTGCGGCGGGCGGCGAGGCGGCGGTCACGACGATTGGAAAAGGACGTCGAGTCAGAGCGCATAGAACCGGTTTCACGTGAGGGGAGGACGGTGCGGGTGTCACCGTCCGACCCGCGTCAGCGGGCACAAGACGGGGAGCCTGGCACGTGTTTCTGGACGCCACCTGGGCGGACCGCCTCAGAACGCCGGAACAAAACGGCCGATCCGGGGCGAATCACGCCCACGCGCAATCGCCCTGTCCGGCCCTCTGCCTCCGTTCGCCCCGCGTGGCCGGCGTCAGCGTGCGACGGCCCAAGCGCGGGATGCGCGACACCCGGACTGCGCGGGAGGCGTGGTGCGTTAGACTGAGGTGTCACACCTGGGTTCTGCCTGTCTGGCGAGCCCGTGGCATCGCATAAACAATCCGCTTCGCTTCGACTCGTGGTTGGAGTTCGCCCTCGGGCGGCCCCAGCCCGACGGCCCCCGGTCTCGGACCGACGGGTACAGGAGTCGGAGCCCGACACCACACCCAACTAGGACAACCCACTACATGACTACCGCAACGACCGCCCCGGCTACCAAGCAGGTCGCGATCAACGACATCGGCTCGGCCGAAGACTTCCTGGCCGCGGTCGAGAAGACGCTCAAGTTCTTCAACGACGGCGACCTCATCGAAGGCACCGTGGTGAAGATCGACCGCGACGA
>Ga0308171_1001265_pt1 | contig 36027 bp, 36 predicted proteins | sample PhyGR1_FD_202135 | JGI IMG/M metagenome (GOLD analysis project Ga0308171, IMG submission 202135) | Phyllosphere microbial communities from UC Gill Tract Community Farm, Albany, California, United States - DLSLSG.R1 | ecosystem: Host-associated > Plants > Phyllosphere > Unclassified | place: USA...
CAGGGTCGGGTCGTGCTGCGGCGAGCGCGCGGCCCAGCGGCCCAGCACCATGAAGACCGGCTTGATCTCATAGCCCCAGTCGGTCAGCTCATAGACCTGGACCGAGGCGGGCGGCGGCAGCTTGCGGCGCTGGACGATGCCCGACGCCTCCAGCCCCTCCAGCCTCTGCGTCAGGACGTTGGCCGATAGGCCGCACAGGTCTTTGCGCAGGTCGCTGAAACGCCTCGGCCCCATCATGAGTTCTCTTATGACCAGCAGCGCCCAGCGCTCGCCGATCAGGTCGAGCCCGTGCGCCGCGCCGCAGGCGTCGTGATAGCGGCGGGACCGCCCGGCGGACTCTTTAGTTACTTTTTCTAACTTCATGGTTGACTAACATAACATCGAGACGCAAGACTTGCACCATCAGAGAGAGGGAGAACGCCATGTCAAAGATGATTTTCGTCAACCTGCCCGTGACCGACCTGCCCCGCTCCGTCGCCTTCTATGAGGCCGTGGGCGCCACAAAGAACCCGATGTTTTCGGACGACACCGCCGCCTGCCTGGTGTTTTCGGACACCATCCACGCCATGCTGCTGACCCACGAGAAGTTCGCCAGCTTCACCGACCGCGCCATCCCCGACGCGCACAAGACGGCCCAGGTGCTGATCTGCGTCTCCGAGGACAGCCGCGACGCCGTCGACGCCGTGGTCGACCGCGCCGCCAAGGCGGGCGGTCAGGCTGATCCCAACGCCACCCAGGACTATGGCTTCATGTACGGCCGCAGCTACGCCGACCCGGACGGCCATATCTGGGAAGTCATGTGGATGGACCCCGAAGCCGCCGCCCAAGGCCCCGAGGCCTTCGCCTCTCAGGTCGGAGGCGGCTGATCATGGCCGACCTGTTCGAACTGAGCGTCAGCCGCGCCTTCAAGGCCTCGCCTGAAACCGTCTGGAAAGCCTTCACCCAGCACGGAACCGAGTGGTTCACGCCCCGCCCCTGGACCACGCCTCAGGTCGACTATGACCTGCGCCCCGGCGGGCGCGCCGACATCGTCATGCAGTCGCCCGAGGGCGAGCGGCATGAATATCGCGGCGTGGTGCTGGAGGTCGAACCAGGCCGCCGCATCGTCACCACCGGCGCCATGACCGAAGGCTGGATCCCGCAAGCCAGCGAGATGAACTTCGTCCGCATCGACACGTTCGAACCCGAGGGCGACGGCACGCGCTACACCGCCCGCGCCCGTCACTGGGACGACAAGGCCATGCAGACGCACGCCGAAATGGGCTTCGAGCCAGGCTGGGGCGCCGCCGCCGATCAACTGGGCGAGGTGGCCGAGCGTCTGGCGTCACAGGAGAAGACGCGATGACCGACAAGATCATCCCCTGCATCTGGTACGACCTCGGCCAGGCCAAGACTGCGGCCGAGTTCTACGTCTCGCTCGGCCTGCCCGACAGCCGCGTCGACCGGGTCGCGGCCAGCCCTGCCGACAATCCGTCCAGTCCGGAGGGCGCCGAGCTGGTGGTGGAATTCACCCTGGCGGGGCGGCGCTACGTCGGCCTGAACGGCGGGCCGAACTTTCCTCAGACCGAGGCCGTCTCCTTCATGATCATGACCGATGACCAGGCCGAGACCGACCGCCTGTGGGACGCCATCATCGGCAACGGCGGCGCTGAAAGCGCCTGCGGCTGGTGCAAGGACCGCTGGGGCGTCAACTGGCAGATCACCCCGCGCCGCCTGATGGCCTTCTACGACGACCCCAATCCGGCCCGCTCCAGGGCCGCCTTCGAAGCCATGATGACGATGACAAGGATCGACATCGCCGCGCTGGAGGCGGCTGCTGACAGGGCGGGGTGATCGACCGCGTTAATTGGCCGCCTGACTGTCGCTTTCCACCAAGCCTACGCCTGCGCCTTCAACGACCATCCGCCCTCAGCTAGCCGCCGCGCGGCGAGCGATAGGGGTCAACCTTAGGAGACACCCATATGGCCTACATCACCGGCTTCCTGACCCCCGTGAAGACCGAGAACAAGGACCGCTATATCGAGTCCGCCCGCAAGTCCTGGCCCCTGTTCCAGAAGTATGGCGCCCTGGAACAGGTCGAGACCTGGGGCGAGGACATCCCGCCCGGCAAGGTCACCGGCTTCGACCTGGCGGTGAAGCTCGAGGAAGGCGAAGCGGTCGTCTTCTCCTGGCTGAAATGGCCGGACCGCGCCACCGCCGACGCCTGCTGGGAGAAGATGCAGAACGACCCGGACTTTTCCGACATGGACATGCCGTTCGACGGCAAGCGCATGATGTGGGGCGGCTTCCAGCCCATCTTCGAAAGCTGATCCCCCGACGGGCGACGGTCAGCGACAGAACCGCGTGTCCGTCGCCTCCAGGTGCAGATGATCGCGGTGGACGGCGTTGTAGTCCGGGCTCAGCACCGTGCCGAAGATGCGGCAGGCGTCGTCTCGGATGCGGCGCAGGAACCGGGCTTCGGGCGCATCTCCCTGCCAGTTGTCTGTCAGGGTGATGCGCCGTCCGTCGCGCAGGCGCACGCCGGAGACATCCAGCGCCATGGCCCTTGAATGGGCGCTGACGCGGGTGCTGACCCCGCCATTGTTCACGTTGCGACAGGCGTAGGCGCCGAAGTGGTCGATCTGGACCACGTCCGAGCCCAATATCTCTCGCGCCGCCGGCTCCAGCGACTGCCGCCGCCAGATGCTCAGGGCCAGCGCTGTCTGGCAGGTCATCTCCACCTCGCCCGGCGCCATCCGCGCCACCGTGCCCAGATCGGCGCCCAGCACCCCGCCCTGGCTCAGACCGCAGATGGAGGTGTTCTGGCGGTCCGGCACGGGGCTGAACCGCACCCGGGCAGCGTTCAACTCGGCCAGGCATTGACCCAGGTTGCCCCCCTCACGGACGACCAGCGCCTGGGTTCCGCCGTCGATCGCCCGATCGACCAATCCCCCGACCAGCGGCGCCTCCGTCCGCGCGGGATAGGACGGCCTCAAGGGCTCGGGCGGGCGCCGCACGCAACTGCTGAGCGCCAGCGCGACGCCGAGGCAGACGAGGACAGATAAGACGCGAGACGGGAACAACATGGTCGGAACGCTATCTGATTCCCTCATCGCCTGCGTTACGAGCCGGCCAGCCGACTATCGCCCCCCTCGGCCGCGCCCCTGGCCCGACAGCGATCGGAGCAGAACCTGACCTGATCCCAATCCCGCGCCCACTTCCTGCGCCACGCGAAGGGCAGGCCGCAGGCGGCGCAGACCTTCTGCGGCAGATCGCCCTTGGCGGGCGCCATGCCCAGATTGACGTGCTTTCGCGCCATGGGATTTCGCAACGAAAAAGGGCGGCCCCGTCGGAGCCGCCCCTGATCGTCTTCAGCTGTCCAGGAAGGACCGCAGCTTCCGCGACCGCGACGGGTGCTTCAGCTTGCGCAGGGCCTTGGCCTCGATCTGACGGATGCGTTCGCGGGTCACGCTGAACTGCTGGCCGACTTCCTCCAGGGTGTGGTCGGTGTTCATCCCGATGCCGAAGCGCATCCGCAGGACGCGTTCCTCACGCGGGGTCAGCGAAGCCAGCACGCGGGTCGTGGTCTCGCGCAGGTTCGACTGGATGGCCGCGTCGATCGGCAGGATCGCGTTCTTGTCCTCGATAAAGTCGCCCAGGTGAGAGTCTTCCTCGTCGCCGATGGGGGTTTCCAGCGAGATCGGCTCCTTGGCGATCTTCAGGACCTTGCGGACCTTCTCCAGCGGCATGGCCAGCTTTTCGGCCAGCTCTTCCGGGGTCGGCTCGCGGCCGATCTCGTGCAGCATCTGGCGGCTGGTGCGGACGATCTTGTTGATCGTCTCGATCATGTGGACCGGGATGCGGATGGTCCGCGCCTGGTCGGCGATCGAGCGGGTGATGGCCTGACGAATCCACCAGGTGGCGTAGGTCGAGAACTTGTAGCCGCGACGGTACTCGAACTTGTCGACCGCCTTCATCAGGCCGATGTTGCCCTCTTGGATCAGGTCCAGGAACTGCAGGCCGCGGTTGGTGTATTTCTTGGCGATGGAGATCACGAGGCGCAGGTTGGCCTCGACCATTTCCTTCTTGGCCTGACGGGCCTCGCGCTCGCCCTTCTGCACCGTCTGGACGATGCGGCGATAGTCGTCGATCGGCAGGCCGGCTTCGGTCGCCACGGCCGCGACGTCGCTGCGGATCTGGCCGATCTGGCCGGCTTCGTTCTCGCTGAACTTGGTCCAGCGCACGCCCATCTCCTTGACGCGCTCGGCCCAGTTCGGATCCAGCTCCGAACCGAAATAGGCCTTCAGGAACTCGGGACGCGAGATGCCGTAGCTGTCGGCCAGACGCAGCAGACGGCCTTCCAGGCCGATCAGGCGCTTGTTGATCGCATACAACTGCTCGACCAGGGCCTCGATGCGGTTGTTGTTCAACTTCATCGTCTTCAGACGATCCGAGATCGTCTTCGTCAGCGTCTCGTAGGCCTTGTGATCCTTGGCGCTGAGCACCTCGCCCTTCAGGCGGGCCTCGACCAGCTTGTCCTGCAGCTTGCGGAAACCGCTGAAGTCGGCGGCGATCGCGTCCAGCACTTCCATGACGCCGTCGCGCAGCTCGGCTTCCAGGGCCGAGATGGACATGCCGCCGCCGTCGTCGAAGTCGTCCTCGTCGTCGTCGTCGCTCTCAGGCTTTTCGGCCTCGCCCGCGGCGGGGGCGGCGCCGGGCAGGGCGGCGGGCGGCTGGTTGTGCGGCAGGGACGACGGATTCAGGATGCCGTAGGTGGCGTCCAGATCGATGACCTCGCGCAGCAGGATGCGGTTGTTGGCCAGTTCCTCGCGCCAGACCATGATGGCCTCGAAGGTCAGGGCGCTTTCGCACAGACCCGAGATCATGGCGTCGCGACCGGCTTCGATCCGCTTGGCGATGGCGATTTCGCCCTCGCGGCTCAGCAGTTCGACCGAACCCATCTCGCGCAGATACATGCGCACGGGGTCGTCGGTGCGGTCATAGGCGGCCTTGGCCGGGGCCTCGGCGACCGAGGTCTCGGCGGCGGCGGCCACGTCGGTGCCGGTCGCTTCCGCCGCGTCGTCCTCGGCTTCAACCACGTTGACGCCCATTTCCGACAGCATGGCCAGGGTGTCTTCGATGGCGTCCGGCGTCACTTCTTCGCTGGGCAGGACCTTGTTGAGCTCCTCCATCGTGACATAGCCGCGCGCCTTGGCCTGCTTGATGAACTTCTTGACGCCGGCGTCCGTCAGATCGAGCAAGGGCCCGTCGGTATTGGCTTCGGTTTCCTGCGTCTCGGTCTGCGCGCTCATTCAGTCAGTCTCCACGACCGCTCGGGGGTGATCAGTCCCCTGCGGCGAAAATACAACGCCCGACAACTTCGTTGGTTACGAAGAAGCCGCGTCTTCCCAAATCGTTCCGGTCTTGATGGCCCGTCGCAAAGCATCGCGCTCGGCCTTCACCAGCGTGAAAGCCGAGGTGTCGAACGCCTTGTGGGCTTCCGACTTTGCTGACGCCAGCGCCTGCTCCAACGCCGCTACGCGGGTCAGAGCGTCGAACGCCTGCGACCACCGGATCCTCGCCTCGCCGAGGGGCTTGTCTGCAGCCAGGAATGGCGCGCCGGACTTTGCCGCCGCCTTCTCGACCTCGTGCATCAAGGCATCATGACCCGATTGGGCCAGATGGCGTCGGATCGCCGCAGAGTCAAGACTCTGCCCCGAAAACCGCAATCGGACCAGTTCCTGCGCCAGCCCGTCCAGCGCAGGGTCGCCGAAGCCGTGCCGGGCGATGGCCTCCAGATGATCGTCCATTCGCTCCGGATCATCGACCGCGCCATGGGCCAGGGCGGCGGCGACCGGCTCGATGGAGCGCGACAGGGCGTGCATGGCCTGGGCGCCCTCGGCCGTCTGACCCAGCTTGGGCGGCGGCCCGCGCCAGCGCCCTCCCGGCCCGGCACGACCGCTCTGGAATTGCGTCGACGGCTGCTGTTGCTGCTGGCGCGGGAACAGGGCGTCGAACCGCTCGAACAGATCGCGGCGGTATTGCTCGGCCAGATCCTTGTCCTGGATGGCCGAGGCCGCCTGCCGCAGCCGCCCCTTCAGTCCCGCCTTGCGTTCGGGCGTGTCCAGCGGCTCGGCCTCGGCCTCGCGGCGGAACAGCACCTCGACAAAGGGCCGTGTCTCGCTGATCGCATGGCGCAGGGCCGGCGCCCCCTTGTCGCGCAGGATGTCGTCCGGGTCCTGACCGGCCTCCAGCAGGGCGAAGCGGAAGGACCGCCCCGACTTCAGCAGGGGCAGCGACCGCTCGATCGAGCGATAGGCGGCCCGCAGCCCCGCCGCATCCCCGTCGAAGCAGAGCACGGGCTGGGCCGAGACCCGCCACAGCCGTTCCATCTGTTCTTCCGTCAGGGCCGTGCCCATGGGCGCCACGGCCGGCAGGCCGGCGCGCTGGCAGGCGATGACGTCCATATAGCCTTCGACGACGATGATCCCCTGCTCGCCCCGGCTCTCGGCCCCCAGGATGCGCCGCGCCTCGGGCAGGCCGTAGAGGGTGGCGCCCTTGTGAAACAGCGGGCTTTCCGGCCCGTTCAGATACTTGGCCCGATCGTCGGGGTTCATGGCCCGCCCGCCGAAGCTGACGATCCGCCCGCGCGCATCCAGGATGGGGAACATCAGCCGGTCGCGGAACCGGTCATAGGGCTGGCCGCCGCTTTCCGGCGCGATCAGCATCCCCGCCTCGACCAGATCGCCGGGCCGCGCCCCGCGCTGGACCAGGGCCGCCTTCAGTCCCTCGCGGTCATTGGGGGCATAGCCCAGACCGAAACGCTCCCACTGATCCTCGGGCAGGCCGCGCTTTTCCAGATACTCGCGCGCCGCCTTGCCGACCGAGCGGCGCAGATTGGCGGCGAACCACTTCTGGGCCAGGTCCATCCAGTCGGTCAGGCCCTGCTTCCTGGCCTCGCGCTCGGCCGACTGCGGGTCCTCGGCGGGCAGCTGCATCCCCGCCTCGCCCGCCAGCCGCTGCACCGCCTCGACGAAGCTGAGACGCTCGGTCTCCTGCAGGAAGCTGATGACGTCGCCGTGCTTGCCCGAGCTGAAGTCGTGGAAGAAGCCCTTGTCGTCGTTGACGAAGAAGCTGGGCGACCGTTCCTTCGAGAAGGGGCTGAGGCCCACATACTCACGGCCCTGCCGCTTGAGCTTCACCGTCCGCCCGATCACGTCGGACGGCCGAAGGCGGGCCTTCAGTTCTTCAAGGAAACGATCGTCGAAACGCACGTTCTCAGAGACTCCCGCGCGACCGCGAAGGGAAGCCCCGGCGCGTCGGGGCGCCTGACCTTTCCCGGCAAACTTGCCCACAGCCTGTGAACATCGTGGAGAACCGCATCGGCTCCAAACGCCGCCCTACTTCCAAGCCTCGCCGGTGCGGCCCAGGGCCTCGCCCAGATCGTAGACGGCCTGCATCGCCGCCTGATTGAAATCCAGACTGTTGGCGCCGTCGAAATCCTCGGGAATGGCGGCGACGTGGAACTCCAGGCCGTTGCGGCTGGCGAAGGCGCGGTTGGCGGCGATGGTGGCGCGCAGCTGTCCGCCCAGCACCGCATCCAGGCTGCGTGTCAGGACCGGAATGCCGGCGTCGCGGGTCACGGCGAAACGCGGCGCATCCTTGCCGTTGACCACGACATGCAGGCGCGCGCCCTCGAACACCCCGGCCACGTCGTCCCAGTTCCACATGATCTGCGGCAAGGCGACGAAGGGGTTCATCACCCCGCCGTCGACATGCATCTCCTCGAACACCGCGCCCTGCCCCTGGGAGCGGATCATCACCGGCGGAAAGGCGCCCGGAATGCTGGCCGAGGCGACGAGGACCTCGCGGAACAGCTCCAGGGCCTCGGGTCCGCCGCGCTCTGCGATGGCGCCCATGTTCCAGATGACGCCGCGCTGGGCGTCCAGATCCGTCGTGGCGACCAGCAGCAATCGCCCCTTGGCGTGTTCGGCGGCGACCTCGGCCAGCATGACCTCGTCAACATGGCTTTCGACCAGTTGGCGCAGGGGCGCACCGCTGAACACCCCGGATCCGACCATGGCGTTCAGGCCCCGGCTTTTCAGCAGACCCGTGGCCTGCCCCCCGACATAGGCCTCCTTCAGTCGCGCATCCCAGCGCGGACCGAGGAAGACGAAGGGTGCGGCCAGGGCGCCGGTGGACACCCCCGTCACGACCTCGAAATCAGGGCGCTTGCCGCTGGCGGTCCAGCCGTTGATCAGGCCGGCGGCGAAGGCGCCGTTGGCCCCGCCGCCGGACAGGGCGATCAGGTCGAAGTGGCCGTCGGGGCCCTTCGGCACGCCATCGCCCAACTGCTGCTCGATCCTCTGCGCCGCGGCTTCATCTTCAACCGAGAAGCGGACATGAGGAAAGCCCAGGGGCGAGGCCGCCTCGCGTTCACTCAGGCCGAAGTCGCTGCGCGCGCCGCTGGCGCAGGCCGACAATAACAGGGCGGCGCCCACGACGGCTGTGACCGTCCGCATCAGACCGAGACCCATAGGCATCCTCCAGAGACGGCGATCATATAGGGCCATCGCCGGCAGAAACGAATGGTTCGGGCCAATGGCCGCATTAAGGTCTTCTTAACCATAATGGCCGCTTTGCGTCATTAAGCGCCTGATTAAAAACGATATTATTTCCGACACCAACGAAACTATCCACAGACTTGTGGATTATTCTCCCCGTCGTTGCAGAAGCGACGAAACCCACGACGCCGTCGCGGTCGCGATACGACGCCGTGCAACCGGATCAAGAGCGCCCATGTTCATCGCCATCGCCCGCCCGGCGGTGGAGCCCCAAGGCCCCGACGCCGTCGCCGTCCCCGGCTCCCCCGCCATCCCCTTCCTGACGCCCCGCGCCCTGCACGCGCGCCTGCTGGACAACGCCGCCGCGCGACGACGACGCGGTCAGGAACGGCGGTCGGCCTGCCGCGCCGAGGACGCCGCCTACTGGATCTCCGCCGCACCGATGGCGGTGCGCAAGGCCTGCGAACTGCGCCGTGAAGCGCGACTCGCGACCCTGCCTTGACGCCTCGCCTCTAGCGCAAGTCGGGCAGGCGCCGTTCGATCGAGGCTGCGGTCTTGCGCCGCCAGCGGGTCCAGGCGCCCGCCCCCTTGGCCACGCGATCCGGGAGAGCCTGGCTCCACCGCGCCCGCATGGCCTCAACCAGTTCGGGGCGGCGGTCGTACTGGTGCACCACCGGGCTGACGCCGCCGTCCGGATTGACGATGCGCCCGTCCTCGAGGCGGATCCCGTCAGACGCCATGCCGATGGTGGCGACGCGGCGGTAGTTGTCCTGAACCTGCGCCGGGATGAGGCCATAGCCGACCGCCAGCGCCAACGAGGCCTGATCCACGCCGAAACCGCCGCCGACCGCCGACCGGGGGATGGCGCCCAGCGTCAGGATCAGGCGGCAGAGACGCGCCGCCTCGTCGGCCGGCCCGACGATGGTGCCGGCGCAGATGCAGGGCTGGTCGTCCAGCCGTCTGGCCAGAGCGTCCCCCGCCAGCGCCCGCAGGTGCTTCACCTGGAAGGCGTGGTCCGCCAGCCGACCCGCTTCATACTCTACAAAGACCTCCAGCCCGGTCGGGGCCGGAACAAAGGGCGCGCCCTGGAACACCACGTCCCGCACGTCGGTCATCAGCACACGGCGCAAACCTGGCCGGGCGGCGATGTAGCGCTCATAGGCGGAAAAGCGCGCCACCACCGGCTGCGGCGTCCAGGCCTCGGTCGGCGCGACAACCACCGCCTCCACGTCATGCGCGGCCAGAAACGCCAGCAGAGCCGGGTCGTCATGCACAAACAGGACGACCGCCCCCGTGTAGACCGCCCGTAACGAGCGTACGAAGGCCTCGACATGGGCGACGCCATAGCCGGTCGCATAGCCCAGGATGACGTCCCGATCGCCAGCGTCGTCCGACTGGCCAGCCGCCGCCGGACGCAGAACCCCGCCCAGCCAGTTCAGATAGCGGGAGCGGGCGATATCAGGCGCCCTTCATCGACTCGGCAAAGCGGTCGAACAGATAGAGGCTGTCGATCGGACCCGACGACGCTTCGGGGTGGTGCTGGACGCTGAACACCGGCTTGCCCTTCAGGGCGATGCCGCAGTTGGTGCCGTCGAACAGGCTGACGTGGGTTTCCTCCACGGCGTCCGGCAGGCTGTCGCGGTCGACCGAGAACTCGTGGTTCATCGACACGATCTCGACCTTGCCCGTGGTCAGATCCTTGACCGGGTGGTTGGCGCCGTGGTGGCCCTGATCCATCTTCAGCGTCTTGGCGCCCAGGGCGATGGCCAGCATCTGATGGCCCAGGCAGATGCCCATGACCGGCTTGCCGCTGGCGACCAGCTTGCGGATTTCCGGCACGGCGTATTCGCCGGTCGCGGCCGGATCGCCCGGGCCGTTCGACAGGACCACGCCGTCGGGATTGCGGGCCAGGATGTCCTCGGCCGAGGTGGTCGCCGGCACCACGGTGATCTTCACGCCGGTCGAGGCCAGGGCGCGCAGGATGTTGCGCTTCACGCCGTAGTCGATGACCACCACCGACCTGGCGCCGGCTTCAGGCTTGGCGTAGCCGGCCGGCCAGTCCCAGACGCCCTCGGTCCATTCAAAGGCCTGGGTCGTCGAGGCTTCCTTGGCCAGGTCCAGACCGACCAGGCCGCTCCAGGCCTTGGCCTGGGCCACCAGGGCTTCGAGGTCGAACTGGCCCTCCGGATTGTGAGCGATGACGGCGTGCGGCGCGCCCTTGTCGCGGATGATCTTGGTCAGGGCGCGGGTGTCCACCCCGGCCAGGCCGACCACGCCGCGCGTCTTCATCCAGGCGTCCAGGCTGCCGGTGGCGCGCCAGTTAGCGGGCTCGGTCGGGACGTCGCGGAAGATGGCGCCGCGGGCCGCACGCTCCGGAGAGCCGCCGATCTGCTCGACGTCTTCCATGTTCACGCCGACATTGCCGACGTGGGGGAAGGTGAAGGCCAGGATCTGGCTCATGTAGGAGGGGTCGGTCAGAATTTCCTGATAGCCCGTCATGGAGGTGTTGAAGACCACCTCGCCGAGGACCGAACCGACGGCGCCGACTCCAATGCCTTGCAGGATGGTGCCGTCAGCGAGCGCGAGGACGCCAGTGGCGCCGGACAGAATCTGGGTCGTCATGGCGCAGGCTCCTAACAATGAATACGGGCAGGCAAACGGCGGCGTGACTAAAGAGATGCAGGGGCGCGGTCAACACGCCCCGACCATTATACCGTCTGACGCTTCCGCACCCAGAGCCAGGCCAGACTGGTCAGGGCGAAGAATCCGACGCTGGGCAGGATATAGCCGCCCGCCGCCGCCGCGACCGCAAAGGCCGAGAAGACCACCCCGACCACGGCCATAGCACGCCAGCCGCTCTTCTTCGTCAGCCTCCACAACGTGATCGAACACAGGGCGTACAGGCAGAGCGTCAGCACCGAGGTCACGCCGATCAGCACGCCGAACTGCTGGCCCAGGGTCGGCTGGGCGCTGGCGACGACCATGGCGCTCATGACGACGCAGTTCAGGATCGGGTTGCTCAACGGGGTCTTGCCCTTCTGGGCTCCGCCAAACCAGCGCGGCATCCAGCCGGCCTCGGCCGCCCCGCGCGAGGTCTCGCCCGCCAGCATGGTCCAGCCGGCGATGGTGCCCAGCACCTTGATCACGGCGCAGGCCGCGACGAGCCCTGCCACGGACGAGCCCATGACCCGCGCCACCAGATCGGCGTAGGGACTGGTCGAATGCACCAGCACATCGGCGGGAATGACGCCGAAGACGGCGATGCTGGCGGCGACATAGACGATGAAGGCCAGGGCCACCCCGCCCAGCGAGGCGCGCCCCACGTCGACGGCGGGGTTCCTGACCAGGCTGGACAGGGCGGCGGCGCTCTCCACGCCCAGGAAGGCCCAGAAGATGATGGCCAGCGAGGCCGGCACCGTCTTCAATAGCGGCTGGTCGCCCGGGCTCCACGAGGCGGCGAAGGTGTCGCCGCTGAAGGCCATGGCCCCGGCGATGATGGCCAGAATAATGGGGATCAGGCCGAGCCCCAGCGTAATGGCCCCGAACCGCGCCGCCGTCCGCGCGCCGCTGGCATAGGCCGCCGAGGTCAGCCAGATCAGGGCCAGATTGCTGAGCGCCGCCCACAGCGGTTCCTTCAGCGCCGGAATGAAGAAGGCCAGATAGCCGGTGCCCGCCACCGCCAGCGCCACGTTCCCGGCCAGGCAGGCGGCCCAGTAGGCCAGCCCCGTCTGATAGCCGATGAAGCGGCCCATGCCGCGCCGTGTAAAGTCCGACAGACCGTCGGCGTCCGGCTGCATTCGCCCCAGGCCCCCGAACACCAGGGCCAGGGTCACGGCCCCGAGCCCGCAGATCAGCCAGCCGATGATGCTGGAACTGCCCGTCGGCGCCAGGGTCGCCGGCAGAAGATAGACGCCCGATCCGATCATGTTCCCGGCCACCACCAGGGCGGCGAGCGCCCATCCGATGCGGTGGGGCGGGTCAGGCAGGATTTCCGTCTGGGTCATCTTCGCCGCATAGACCGAAATGCCGCACCCGTCGCGTGATAATGGGGCGGGCCTGGGATAGAGAGCCGCCGACACACTGGAGTTCTCCCCATGACCATCACCACGGTCGGCCTCGATGCCGACGACACCCTCTGGCACAACGAAACCATCTTCCGGCTGAGCCAGAAGCGGTTCGTGGACCTGTTGGCCGATCACGCCGACGAGCCGGTGATGATGGACCGTCTGGCGGTGGTCGAACGGCGCAACCTTCGACTCTACGGCTATGGCGTGAAGGGCTTCACCCTGTCGATGCTGGAGACGGCGATGGAGTTGTGCGACGGCGCCGCCCCGCCCCACATTATCCGCGAGATCCTGGCCGCCGGTCGCGAGATGCTGGCCCATCCGGTCGAGACCCTGCCCGGCGTCGACGAGGTCGTGGCCCAACTGTCAGAGACCTATCGCCTGATCCTGATCACCAAGGGCGACCTGATGGATCAGGAGCGCAAGCTGGCGGCGTCCGGCCTTGGCGATCTGTTCGCCGCCGTCGAGATCGTGTCCGAGAAGGACCGCTCGACCTACGACCGGATCTTCGCCCGCCACGGCACCGGCGCGGCCGAGGCGGTCATGGCCGGCAACTCCATGAAGTCCGACGTCCTGCCCGCGCTCGAGGCCGGCGCCTTCGCCTGTCACATTCCCTACGAGATCACCTGGGCCCACGAGCTGGCGGACGCCCCGGAAAATCACCCCCGCTATGTGTCCCTGAGCCGCATCGGCGAGTTGCCTGACTGGATAACAGCCATGGGTCAGCGCTAAATATTTCAATGTTCCCAGAACGAAAATCGGCATTTCAAAGCATCCGAATCGTCGAACAAGGTAACTTCACATTCTGAGATAGAGATCGTCTTAATTGTGTCTTGTCTGCACCACCCGACCGACAAGCCGTCGATCTGACCACAGTTTGACCAAATCTAGACAAGTTCAGCCCCATTTCGGTCACACCTTGGGGAATGTGTGGCCGCTTCCGGCTTTTTTGTGTCAGGTGTATTAAAGTAATGAGAGCATTCCTCCTCGGTTCGACGGTGCTTGTGAGCGCGATCGCGCTGACCGCTCCGGCGATGGCCCAGTCGGCCGACGCTGTGCAGCCCGTTTCCCAACCCGACGTCGCCACCGAAGTCGGCGAGATCGTCGTCACTGGTTCGCGCATCCGTCGCGACCCGACCAACGCCCCCACCCCGCTGATCCAGGTCCAGCGTGAAGCCCTGCTGACCACCGGTCAGTCGTCGGTCATCAACTATCTGGCCACCATCCCGGCCCTGTCGAACTCGGTTGTGCCTTCGGACACCACGGGCTCGAACCTGGGCGACGGCGGCCTGTCGCTGCCGAACCTGCGCTCGCTGGGCTCCAACCGCACCCTGACCCTGGTCGACGGACGTCGTCACGTGGGCTCGTCGGGCGGTTCGCTGGCCGTCGACGTCGACGCCATCCCGCGCCTGCTGATCCAGAACATCGAGATCGTCACGGGCGGCGCATCGTCGGTTTACGGCGCCGACGCCGTCTCGGGCGTGCTGAACTTCGTGATGCGCAAGGACTTCGAAGGTCTGGAAGTCGACGCCAACTACGGCATGATCAACCAGGGCGGCGAAGCCAACAAGCGCGTCTCGGCCCTGATCGGCAAGAACTTCTTCGACGACCGCCTGAACGTCTATGCTCACGCTGAATACGAGCAGACCGACGAAGTCACCTCGATGGACATCGACTGGATCCGTCGCGCTCCGGTCCGCCTGGGCATCGACGCCGACCCGACCAACGCCCAGTACGACGGCCGCCTCGACAGCCACGTCTTCAGCGGCGTCAAGCGTCTGGACATCCCGCGTTGGGGCCAGACCACCCTGGCCAACGTCCAGCGTCCCAGCGACCTGACCAACCCGAACGTGGCCTACGCCGACTGCTTCCCGGACGGCGACTTCTCCTACAGCGCCAACTGCTTCGGCGTCACGCCGGGCAAGACCTTCTGGTATGAAAACGGCGGCGCTCGCCTGGCCGACTTCGGCCAGCGCGTCGGCAACACCGGCATCAACCGCCCGTACAACATCGGCGGCGACGGCGAAAACCCGGCTGACTTCTCGACCGGCTCGCGCGTTCCGCGTTCGGAATCGCAACGCTATCAGGTCGGTTCGACCTTCAAGCTGACCGACAACATCGAACTGTACGGCGAAGCCAAGTACATCACGGAAGACACCTTCGACCGTGGTCAGCCGACCTTCTTCGACGTCGATCTGGTCAACTCGTACAGCGCCAACACCGCCAATCCGATCTATGCGGTGAACAACTTCGACCTGCGCTGGGACGACAACGCCTTCCTGCCGACCAACGTCAAGGAAGCCATCCGCAACAACATCGTGACGCCCTACAGCCGCCCGACGGCTGACTCGGCCGGCGTCGCCCTGCCGGGCATCGCCCTGCAGAACGCCCGTCACACCCTGTTCGGTCCCGACCGCACGCAGGACAACACGCGTGAACTGCAACGCTATGTGGTCGGCGCCCGCGGCGACTTCGACCAGTTCAGCTTCGTCAAGGACATCGCCTGGGACATCGGCTACACCTATGGCAAGGTGGAGATCGAAAACCGCGAGCGTGGCGTTGATGGCCAGCGCTTCGCCCTGGCGGCTGACGCCGTGGTCGACACCGCCGGCATCGTCAACGGCCAGGCCGGCCAGATCGTCTGCCGCGCCCAGCTGCTGAACGCCCAAGGCGTGCCGAATGGCGACATCGGCGACCCGCAACGCGGCGGCGACCTGCGCGACTCGCAATACGGTCGCGACTCGATCGCCCAGTGCACCCCGCTGAACATCTTCGGCAAGGGCAACCAGAGCGCCGAAGCTCTCGAGTACGTCGACGCCGTCATCGGCATCAAGGAGCGTAACGAGCAGCAGCAAGTGCTGGCGTCGGTCTCCGGCAACCTGTGGGACTTCTGGGGCGCTGGCCCCATCGGCGTCGCCATCGGCGGCGAGTACCGTAAGGAAACGACCGAGGCCACTGGCCGCGATCGCGACACCGACGGTCGCCTGCTGTTCCTCAACTCGGGCCCGGACTTCCCGGAAGCTTCCTATGAATCCAAGGAAGTCTTCACTGAGCTGTCGATCCCGCTGTTCCGCGACAGCTTCCTGGGTGAATACGCCGAGCTGAGCGGTTCCTACCGCTACGCCGACTATTCGACGGTGGGCAATGTCGACGTCTATGGCGTGAACCTGGTCTATCGTCCGATCCCGGACATCAGCTTCAAGACCAGCTACAACACCTCGGTGCGGGTGCCTGACCTGGGCGAAAACTTCTCGCCCTACAGCGAGACCTTCCTCAACAACATCACCGACCCGTGCGCCACGCTGAACATCGCGGCCGTCGCTGACGCCGAGACCAAGACCAACCGCATCGCGAACTGCACCACCCTTGCGGCGCAGCAGGGTCTGACGTTCGACTTCGCCGGCGCCACCGCCACCAACGCTGATGACTTCAACCCGACCTACACCTCGGGCATCTCCGGCTCGATGGGCGGCAACCCGAACCTGGAGCCGGAAGAGTCCACCAGCTTCACCTTCTCGACGGTGCTGAAGCCTCGCTTCATCCCGAACTTCTCGCTGGTTCTCGACTACTACGAGATCGAGATCGAACAGGTCATCGCTTCGGTGTCGGCTCAGACGGCTGCGGAAAACTGCGTCAACGGCGACAGCCTCAATACAGCTGCCTGCTCGACCATCTTCCGCAACAACCCGGGCATCGCTTTCGGCATCGGCGCCCCCAACAACGATCCGATCGGCGGCTTCATCCAGGGTTCGCTGAACTACGCCAAGCTGCAGACGCGCGGCATGGACGTCACGGCGAACTACAGCTTCGACTTCGACGAGATGATGGGTCGCAACTGGGGTCGTCTGGACTACTCGCTGGCCGGCAGCTGGCTGATCGAGCAGAAGGACTTCCTGAACGAGTCGGATCCGGGCGACTTCGACGAACTGGCCAGCACCCTGGCCGTCGGCGGCAGCTACCCGCGCGTTCGTCTGTCCTCGTCGCTGACCTGGACCCCGAACGAGGTCTGGAGCATCAACTGGACCGCCGACTGGCAAGCCGCTCAGGACATCGTCCAGCTTCGCGACTGGGTGCTGAACGCCGACTCGCGTTCGGCTGACCAGCTGAACACGGACAACTTCGTGCGGAACGACTTCACCGTCCGTTGGAACGTCCGTGACGACCTGTCCGTGCGCGCCGGCGTGGTGAACGCCTTCGACGCCGAACAGCCGTCCTACCTCGGTACGACGCTGTACTCGAACTTCGACCCCTACGGTCGTCGCTTCTTCGTCGGCCTGAACTTCCGTCCCTGGTAAGTTCAGTCTGAAAAGAGGTTGAAGGGCGGCCCGCAAGGGCCGCCCTTTTTCTTTGCGTCCTGCAAGGCTTCCCGGGTCTTGCCAGCGGGGGTCCGCCTCTCTAAACGGGCCGCTTAACCGACAACCTGAACGGATCGGTCGCGGGGGCTCGCCCTGCGTCCGGTTTCTTCGCGCGCGTGGAGCCCGCCGCTGACCAGCCATGAGGAAAAGGATGCTATGGTGCGCGCTGCTCTGGCCGAGCAGGGCGACAGCGGGATCACCCCGCGCCATACGCTGTTCTACTTCTATGGTGACGGCGACCACGGCGACCTCAACGAGGTGGCCCGCCGCGCCGGGTTTCTGACGCGGGGCCAGGACGACATGACCGTCCTGGAGACGACCATAGCGGTCGACGAGGCGTCGTTTTCGCCTGTGTCGGCCATGATGCAATCCTGGGCCGCGGCCTTCCAGCTCGACTATGACGGCTGGGAGTGCGCGGTCGTGACGAACTGAGTAACGCCGATGCCCAAGCGCACAGACATCCAGTCCATCCTGATCATCGGCGCCGGCCCGATCGTCATCGGTCAGGCGTGTGAGTTCGACTATTCCGGCGTTCAGGCCTGCAAGGCGCTGAAGGCCGAGGGCTACCGGGTCATCCTGGTCAACTCGAACCCCGCCACCATCATGACCGACCCGGAGGTGGCCGACGCCACCTATATCGAGCCGATCACCCCCGAGATCGTCGAGAAGATCATCGCCAAGGAGCGCCCCGACGCCCTGCTGCCGACCATGGGCGGCCAGACGGCGCTGAACACGGCCCTGGCCCTGAACGCCTCGGGCGCCCTGGCGAAATACGGCGTCGAGATGATCGGCGCTAAGGCCGAGGTCATCGACAAGGCCGAGGACCGTCAGAAATTCCGCGACGCCATGGACAAGCTGGGTCTGGAAAGCCCCCGCAGCCGCGCCGTCCACCACATCGAGGAAGCCGACGACGCCCTGGCCTTCGTGGGCCTGCCCGCCATCATCCGCCCCAGCTTCACCCTGGCCGGCACCGGCGGCGGCATCGCCTATAACATCGAGGAGTTCCACGAGATCGTGGAGCGCGGTCTGGACCTGTCGCCGACCACCGAGGTCCTGATCGAAGAGTCGGTCCTGGGCTGGAAGGAATACGAGATGGAGGTCGTCCGCGACACGGCGGACAACTGCATCATCATCTGCTCGATCGAGAACATCGACCCGATGGGCGTCCACACCGGCGACAGCATCACCGTCGCCCCGGCCCTGACGCTGACGGACAAGGAATACCAGCTGATGCGGACGGGCTCGATCAACGTCCTGCGCGAGATCGGCGTCGAGACCGGCGGCTCCAACGTCCAGTGGGCGATCAACCCGGCCGACGGCCGCATGGTCGTGATCGAGATGAACCCGCGCGTGTCGCGTTCGTCCGCCCTGGCGTCCAAGGCCACCGGCTTCCCCATCGCCAAGGTCGCCGCCCGTCTGGCCGTCGGCTATACGCTGGACGAGCTTCAGAACGACATCACCATGGTGACGCCGGCCAGCTTCGAGCCGAGCATCGACTATGTCGTCACCAAGATCCCGCGCTTCGCCTTCGAAAAGTATCCGGGTTCGGAACCCCACCTGACCACGGCCATGAAGTCGGTCGGCGAGGTCATGGCCATCGGCCGCACCTTCCAGGAATCCATGCAGAAGGCCCTGCGCGGTCTGGAAACCGGCCTGGCCGGCTTTGACGAGATCGAAATCGAGGGCGTGGCCGACGCTGCGGACGACGCCAGCGCCCGCGCCGCCGTCATCCGCGCCCTGGGCCAGCCGACGCCGGACCGCATCCGCGTCATCGCCCAGGCCTTCCGTCACGGCCTGACGGTCGAGGACGTCAACGCCGCCTGCGCCTATGAACCCTGGTTCCTGCGTCAGATCGCCGACCTGATCCGCACCGAGGGCCATGTCCGCGTCCAGGGCCTGCCCGCGACCGACGCCGACTTCCGCAAGCTGAAGGCCAAGGGCTTCTCCGACGCCCGTCTGGCGACCCTGACCGGCAAGACCGAGGTCGAGGTCCGCAAGGCCCGTCGCGCCCTGAACGTCCGCCCGGTGTTCAAGCGCATCGACACCTGCGCCGCCGAGTTCGCCTCGGCCACCGCCTATATGTATTCGACCTACGAGAGCGGCGCCCTGGGCCAGATCCCCGAGTGCGAATCCGCGCCGTCGGACAAGAAGAAGGCCATCATCCTCGGCGGCGGTCCCAACCGCATCGGCCAGGGCATCGAGTTCGACTACTGCTGCTGCCACGCGGCCTTCGCCTTTGCCGACATCGGCGTCGAGTCGATCATGGTCAACTGCAACCCCGAGACCGTCTCGACCGACTACGACACCTCCGACCGCCTCTATTTCGAGCCTCTGACCGAAGAGGACGTGCTGGAGCTGATCGACGTCGAGCGCTCTAACGGCGATCTGATCGGCGTCGTGGTGCAGTTCGGCGGCCAGACCCCGCTGAAGCTGGCCCACGCCCTGCAAGAGGACGGCGTGCCGATCCTGGGCACCAGCGTCGACTCGATCGACCTGGCCGAGGACCGCGAGCGCTTCCAGCAGATGCTGCAGGCCATCGGTCTGCAACAGCCGCCGAACGGCCTGGCCCGCTCGGCCGAGGAAGCCGCGCAGAAGGCCGAGGAAGTCGGCTATCCCGTCGTGCTGCGCCCCTCCTACGTGCTGGGCGGCCGCGGCATGATGATCGTCCACGACCGCGAGCAGTTGGACCGCTACGTCCATGAGGCCATGCGCGTCTCGGGCAGCGATCCGGTGCTGATCGACCACTATTTGAACCGCGCCACCGAGGTGGACGTCGACGCCCTGTGCGACGACGAGGACGTCTTCGTCGCCGGCGTGCTGGAACACATCGAGGAAGCCGGCGTCCACTCGGGCGACAGCGCCTGCTCCATGCCGCCCTTCTCCCTGCGTCCCGAGATCGTGGCCGAGTTGAAGCGCCAGACCGCCGCCATGGCCAAGGCCCTGAAGGTGCGCGGCCTGATGAACGTGCAGTTCGCCATCGAGGAGCCGCACAGCGAGAACCCGCGCATCTTCGTGCTGGAAGTGAACCCGCGCGCCAGCCGCACGGCGCCCTTCGTAGCCAAGACCATCGGCCAGCCCATCGCCGCCATCGCCGCCAAGGTCATGGCCGGCGTGCCTTTGGCCTCCTTCGGTCTGGTCGATCACGAGCTGGACCACATCGCGGTCAAGGAAGCCGTCTTCCCGTTTGCGCGCTTCGCCGGGGTCGACACCATCCTTGGCCCGGAAATGCGTTCGACCGGCGAGGTCATGGGCCTGGACTGGAAGCGTGAAGGCGAGGCCGACCTCGCCCCCGCCTTCGCCCGCGCCTTCGCCAAGTCGCAGATCGGCGGCGGCACGGTCCTGCCGACCGAAGGCACCGCCTTCGTCTCGGTCAAGGAAGCCGACAAGCCCTTCATCGTCGAGGCCGTCCGCTCGCTGCTGGACCAGGGTTTTGCGGTGATCGCCACCGCCGGCACCCACGACTACCTGAAGGCCCAGGGCGTCGAGGTCGGTCTGGTCAAGAAGGTGCTGGAAGGCCGCCCCAACGTCGTCGACGCCATGAAGAACGGCGAGGTCCAGCTGGTCTTCAACACCACCGACGGCAAGCAGGCCCTGGCCGACAGCTTCTCCATCCGCCGCACGGCCCTGATGATGAAGATCCCCTACTACACCACCGCCGCCGGCTCGCTGGCCGCAGCGCAAGGCATCGCCGCCATCCGCGCCGGCGAACTGGATGTCCGCCCGGTGCAGTCCTACAACTGAGCCTCGGGCCAGTCGTGAAATCAGCCCCCGGCGTTCCGACGCCGGGGGCTTTTTCATGGAAGCTAGCCAAAGCCCTCCCCCTCGAGGGGGGAGGGTTGGGTGGGGGTGCAGGCAGACCGTTCAGATCCAGAAACGGGGAGACGCCGACGCCTCACGCGCCAAATCCAGAAGCGTCGCGCTCCCACCCCCAACCCCGCCCTTCCCCCCTCGAGGGGGAAGGGAGCAGCAACTCAGGCTCGGCAAACGGAACCCTATGAGCGACGCCATCCCCCTGTGCCTCCTGGCCCTCTCCCTCGCCAACCTCTTGGCCTTCAGCCTGTTCGCCATCGACAAGGCGCGGGCGCGGGCTGGCGGACGCCGCATCCCTGAACGCGCCCTGCTGCTAGCAGCCCTGTTCGGCGCCCTGGGGGCCTGGCTGGGCCAGCGGCTGCTGCGTCACAAGACCCGCAAACAGCCCTTCGCCGCCTGGCTGGGCCTGATCCTGACGCTTCACGCCCTGGCCCTGCTGGCCGTCGCCATGGTCGTCTGGCGCTGAGCCTCCATTTCGACCCTTGCCGCCCCCGGTGAAAGGCATAGGCTCGCCGGGGATCAGGGGGATGACATGAAGCGACGGATGATGACGGCCGCCCTGGCGGCGGTTCTGGCGGCGGGCGCCGCGCCTGTCATGGCGCAGGATACCGCACTGAAGGCGGCGGTGAAGGCGGACTACGACGCCAACCTCGGCGCCCTGTTCGACCATTTCCACCGCAACCCCGAACTGTCGGGCATGGAGGTCCAGACCGCCGCCCGCATGGCGCAGGAGCTTCGCGCGCTGGGCTATGAGGTCACCACCGGCGTCGGCGGGACCGGCGTGGTCGCGGTTCTGAGGAACGGCGCCGGCCCCACCGTCATGATCCGCGCCGACATGGACGGCCTGCCCCTGCTGGAGAACTCCGGCCTGGCCAACGCCTCGACCGCGCGTCAGGTCGATGCCGACGGCGTCGAGAAGCCCGTCATGCACGCCTGCGGCCACGACGTGCACATCACCGCCCTGGTCGGCACGGCGCGACAGATGGCGGCGCGCAAGGCCAACTGGTCCGGCGCCCTGGTCCTGATAGCCCAGCCGGCCGAGGAACGCATCTTCGGCGCCAAGGCCATGGTCGATGACGGCCTCTACACCCGTTTCCCCAAGCCGGATTACGCCGTGGCCTTCCACGTCGGGGCCGACCTGCCGTCGGGCAGGATCGAGGCCCCGCTGGGGATTGTCTATTCCAGCGCCGACAGCGTGGACATCACGGTTCACGGCGTCGGAACCCACGGCGCCTCGCCCCACATGGGCGTCGATCCGATCCTGGTCGCCTCGCAGATCGTCGTGTCGCTGCAATCCCTGCGCAGCCGCGAGACCAATCCGCTGGAAGGGGCGGTCGTCACGGTCGGCGCCATCCACGGCGGCATCAAGCACAACATCATCTCCGACCGCGTGGACATGCAACTGACGGTTCGCGCCGACAGCCCCGAGGTCCGAACGCAGCTGCTCGACGGCATCGACCGCATCAGCCGCAACACCGCCCTGGCTTTGGGCGTGTCCGAGGACAGGCTGCCCACCGTCACCCGCTCGGCGCTGGAAAGCACCCCGCCGACCGTCAACGACGCCGCGACCGCCGCCCGGGTCCGCGCGGCCTTCGCCGCCGGTCTGGGCGAGGACATATTGATCGAGCAGCCGCGTTCCGGCATGGGCGCCGAAGACTTCGCCCATTTCGTCACCCCCGAGAGCGGGGTGAAGGGCGTCTACTTCGCCGTCGGCGGCACCCCGGCGGATCAGGTCGACAACGCCCCTGGCCACCATTCGCCCCTGTTTCGCATCACGCCCGAACCCGCCGTCACCCTGGGCGTCGAGGGTTCCGTCCTCGCCGCCGAAGCCCTGATGCCGAAGACCTGAAGCCGGGAGTCTGCCCCCTGAACCGTCGGGCGGCTGAACCGTTCAGTCTGCATTCGCCCGACCTTCACGGAGTTCCTCACATGCGCCTGCCCCGCATCGCCACCCTGCTCGGCGGCCTTCTTCTGTCCCGTCGCGGACGCGGTTTCGCCGGTCGCCACGCGGGCAAGCTGGCCTTCGCCACCCTGGCGTTCGAGATGTGGCAGCGGCATCAGGCGAGCCGCCCCGGCGCCGCGCCCACCGCCTCGTCCGGCGCGAAGTCCCGCGCCAAAACCCGAGGCCGCGGTCGCTGGAGCGGTCGTTCGCGCCGCTGACCGGCACGCAGTCTCTGGACGTCCCCTAGGTCAAGCGCCCAAGCTGGCCCTTCACCAGACGGAGCGCGCCCATGATCGTCGTCCATCACCTGAACAACTCCCGCTCCCAGCGCGTCCTCTGGCTTCTGGAGGAGCTGGGCCTGCCCTATGAGGTCAAACGCTATGAGCGGAACCCGGCCTCCATGCTGGCCCCGCCTGAGCTGAGAGCTATTCACCCTCTGGGCAAGTCGCCGGTGCTGGATGACGGCGACATCCGCGTGGCCGAGACGGGGGCCATCGTCGAATACCTGCTGGACGCCCATGATCCCGAGGGACGGCTGCGTCCTGCGCGCGGCACGGCGGACGGGCGTCGCTTCAGCTACTGGCTGCACTACGCCGAGGGGTCGGCCATGCCGCCCCTGCTGCTTAAGCTGGTGTTCGCCCAGATGCCGAAACGCGCGCCGGGCCTGCTGCGGCCCATCGTCAACGGCATCGCCGCCAAGGCGCAGCGGACCTTCATCGATCCCCAGCTCAAGGCCCACGCCGACTGGCAGGAAAGGGAATTGGCCGCCACAGGCTGGTTCGCCGGCCCGTCGTTCAGCGCCGCCGACATCATGATGAGCTTTCCCCTGGAGGCCGCCGCCAGCCGCGCCATCGACCTGTCGGCCTGTCCCCACATCAGCCGCTTCCTGACGGCCATCCATGCTCGCCCGGCGTGGAAGCGCGCCCTGGAGCGCGGCGGGGAATACGCCTACGCCTGACGGCCTTCACGGCTACGCCATGGCAACCCGGAGCCGCCGACGACGTTAGGGACACCATGCGCATGTCCGTCATTCAAGTCATCGCGGCCCTGGCCGCCGCCGTCTGCATCGCCATTGCGTTCATCGCCGCCGGGGTCGGGATCATATCCAGCGTCTTCATGCTGCTGGCCGTTGCGGCGCTGGGCTTCATCGCCTGGACCGCCATTCGCCGGGCTATGAGCCAGCCCAAGCCCTGACAGGTCGTCTCGGACGGATGCTCTTGAGTTTACGGCAAGGGCGCCCTACCCTCTTGGCCCCGATCACGCGCGCCCCGTGATCGTGTCTGTGCCGATTAACGTCTCTCATTAGTCTCCGGGCGAAACAAGAAAATCACGACACAATGGAAAAAGTGCCGATGACGGCCGAGGGCTACCGTGTCCTCGACGAACAGTTGAAGCAATTGAAGCAGGTCGAACGGCCGAGCGTCATCGCCGCCATCTCCGAGGCGCGCGAGCACGGCGACCTGTCTGAAAACGCCGAGTATCACGCCGCCAAGGAACGCCAGGGCTGGATCGAAGGCTCGATCGCCGACATCGAGGACAAGCTGTCGCGCGCCCAGGTGATCGACGTGTCCAAGCTGTCGGGCACCCAGGTCAAGTTCGGCGCCACCGTCACCTATGTGGACGAGGACACCGAGGAAGAGGGCGTCTATCAGATCGTCGGCGAACACGAAGCCGACGTGAAGCAGGGCAAGATCTCCATCGCCTCGCCGATCGCCCGCGCCCTGATCTCGAAAGAGATCGGCGACGTGGTCGAGGTCAACACGCCCGGCGGCGTGAAGGCCTATGAGATCCTCAAGGTCGAGTGGAAATAGCATCATGACCGAACCGACCGGGACGCGTTCGCCTCTGGTGTCGCACGTCTCGGTCGGCGTGACGGACATGACCCGCGCTGGACGCTTCTATGATGCGGTGATGGGCGCCCTGGGCGCTCGCCGCGTGATGGAACACGCCGTCGGCATCGGCTACGGCCGCGCCTTTCCCGAGTTCTGGGCTGCGCGACCCCACGACGGCAGGGACGCCTCGGCCGGCAACGGTGTCCACGTCTGCCTTACCGCAGACACGCCCGAAACCGTGGCGCGATTTCATGCTGCCGGACTGGCGGCGGGCGGGTTTGACGAAGGCGCGCCGGGACGCCGTCCCCACTACGCCCCCGGCTACTACGCCGCCTTCCTTCGGGATCCTGACGGCAACAAGATCGAGGCCGTCTGCTGGATCGCAGCCGATACCGTCGTCGCCTCGCCGACAGGCCCTCGAACCGGATCGTGACCCCCCCGCCCCTGTCGATCTGGGTCGTTTCCGACGGCCGCGCCGGCATCCAGAACCAGGCCCTGGGCCTGGCCGAGGCGGTGCAGCGCCTGACTCCGGCCGAAATTGACATCAAGCATGTTCGCTGGCGCCCCGCTTTTGATCGCTGGCCGTCGGGGATGAAAACCCTCGCCATGCTGGCGCAGGGTTCATTCGACCCTCGCACAGTCGATGTATGGCCTGACCTGTGGATCGCCACCGGTCGCGCCACCCTGCCTCTGTCCGCCAAGGTCGGCGACTGGAGCGACGGCCGAACCTTCACGGTCCAGACCCAGGACCCGCGCTGGCGCAACACCGCCTACGACCTGATCGTCGCCCCGGCCCATGATGGACTGTCGGGCGACAATGTCTTCGAAATCGTCGGCAGCCCTCACCGCATCACGCCGCAGGCGCTGGCCCAGGCCGCTCCCGCCTTCGCCGAGCGCATCGGCGCCCTGCCCCATCCGCGCGTCGCTGTCATGATCGGCGGCAGGTCGAAAGCCTTTGACCTGCCGCCCGGCCACGCCGCCGACCTGGCCGATCGCATCAGGACGGCGATCCAGACGGCGAACGGCTCCCTGTTGCTGACCTTCTCGCGCCGCACGCCCGAGGCCGCCCAAGCCGTCATGATCGAGCGCCTGTCCGACCTGCCCGGCTGGATCTGGGATGGAACCGGCGACAATCCCCTGTTCGCCATGCTCGACGCCGCTGACCATATTCTTGTGACCGAGGACAGCGCCAATATGGCCGCCGAGGCGGCCTCGACCGGCAAACCCGTCCATATCCTGCCGATGGTCGCGCTGAAGCCTCCCGGCAAGTTCGCGCGGCTGCACGCCGATCTGGCGGCCCATGGCGCCGCTCGCCCTTTCGACGGCAGGCTCGACGCCTGGAGCGCTGCCCCGCTCAATGAAACCGAGCGTGCGGCGCGCGCCGTGCTGGAGGCGATGCGGGCGCGCTAGTCTCCGCCGCCGCCGCCGTCCGAGCCGCAACTGGCGTCGCCGCCGCCCGACGCGCCGCCGTCGGATACACCGCCGCCGTCGCTCTTCTTTTGCGAGACGGCGCCGCTCAGCCCCATCATGGCCACGCCCAGACCCGAGCCGATGGCGACGCCGAGCGACAGCCACAGGGCCAGATTATCCGTAGCCGTCCCGACAGCGACGCCGATGGCGACGCCTGCGCCCACGCCGATCGGCAAAAAGGCCGCCTTGTTTCCACTCATGAATCCCTCCCCCAATGCTGAAACCGCATCCTAGCATCGCGATTCCGGGAATCAGCGCCTAAATAGGGCCATGACCCAAGCTACCGCCCAAGTTCGCACCGTCCGCGTCGCCATCATCGGATCCGGTCCCGCCGGCTGGACCGCCGCCATCTACGCCGCCCGCGCTTCGCTGAACCCGGTGGTCATCGCCGGCCTGCAGCCCGGCGGCCAGTTGACCATCACCACCGACGTCGAAAACTACCCCGGTTTCGCCGAGACCATCCAGGGTCCGTGGCTGATGGAGCAAATGCAGGCCCAGGCCGAGCACGTCGGCACAGAAGTCATCCATGACATCGTGGTCAAGGCCGACCTGTCGCAGCGCCCCTTCCGTCTGACGCTGGACTCTGGCGTGGAAATGCTGGCCGAAACCGTAATCATCTCGACCGGCGCCCAGGCCAAGTGGCTGGGTCTCGACAGCGAGGCCGAGTATCAGGGCTTCGGCGTCTCGGCCTGCGCCACCTGCGACGGCTTCTTCTATCGCGGCAAGCAGGTGGTCGTCGTCGGCGGCGGCAACACCGCTGTCGAGGAGGCCCTGTTCCTGACCAACTTCGCCGAGAAGGTCACGGTCATCCACCGCAAGAACGAGTTCCGCGCTGAGAAAATTCTGCAGGACCGCCTGTTCGCTCACCCCAAGATCGAGGTGGTCTGGGACGTGGCCGTGGATGAGATCCTCGGCGTCGTCGACGGCGTGGCCCGCAACGTCACGGGCGTGCGCCTGAAGAACGTCAAGACCGGCGCCCTGTCGGAAATCCCCGCCGACGGCGTCTTCATCGCCATTGGCCACGCCCCGTCCTCGGAGCTCTTCGCCGGTCAGTTGGAGATCAACTCGGGCGGCTATCTGCGGGTCAAGCCGGGCACCGCCGCCACAGCGATCGAGGGCGTCTACGCCGCCGGCGACGTCACCGACGACGTCTACCGCCAGGCCGTCACCGCCGCCGGCATGGGCTGCATGGCCGCGCTGGAGGCGTCCCGCTTCCTGGCCGAGGAAGACCACAAGGCTGCTCATAATCCGATCAGCCACAAGGAAGCCGAGAAGATCGGCGCCTGGTGACGCGTTGGCGAGGGCGGCAGCCCTCGCCACCCCCTCCTAGTTGAAGACCTGCAACTCGGGCGGCGCGTAGAGCGTCGGCTCGCCGTTGCGACGACGCAGGGCGTAATCAACCGCGCTCTGAATCGCATAATCGTCGGTCGGCTTGGGCAGGACGCCGACTGCGCCGGCCACGCCGTCGCGCACCATGCCGGGATTGGCCGTCATGAACAGGACGGTGATGCCGCGCTCCTGTCCGAGCGCGCGACCCAGTTCGATCCCGGTCGGCCCGTCCGACAGGTGGATGTCCACGAGCGCGAGATCCACTTCGGACTCACGCACCAGGTCGAGCGCTGTGGGCGCGTCCGCAGCCAGCCCCACGACCTGGTACCCCAGGTCCAGCAGGGCGAACTTCAGCTCCATCGCCACAAGGGCCTCGTCCTCGATGATCAGAATACGCGCGGACATACTAGCTTCCTGACAACTCCGGTTCGGCCTGGCCCGCAGGGGATCGCAGACCTCATGCCGTTTTCAACGCCGCCCTGCGACGCGACAAGGCCGTCGCGGGCAGGTCAGCCTTCACCACCAAACCCCCCTCGAGCCACAGACGTTCCAACCGGCCGCCCAGCTGGCCTTCGACCGACAGCGTCGACAGGGTCGTGCCAAAGCCGACGCGCGTCGGTTGGCCCGTAACACGCGGTCCGCCATGCTCGCGCCAGACCAGGATAAACCGATCATCGGCCTTGCGGGTTTCCAGCGTCACCCAACCGTCCGGCTCCGACAGGGCGCCGTACTTTGCGGCGTTGGTCGCCATCTCGTGGAACAGCAGGGCCACCGAGGTCGCGGCCTGGTCGTCGAACACCGCATCGTCGCCGCTCAGCAGCACGCGGGGCGCGCCCTGAACCCCGGCGTAGGGTCGGAACATCGCCTCGAGGAAGGCGTGCAAGGTCATGGCGCCGACGCTGGGCGCGGAGATTTCGGTGTGCGGGCGCACGAACTCATGCGCTCGGGCCAGGGCGTTGATACGGGTGCGCAGCGACTGGGAAAACGCCTTGGCTTCCGGGTGCTGGCGCGCCGACAGGGCGACGAGGGCCGACACCACGGCGAAGATGTTCTTGATCCGGTGGCTCAGCTCCTGGCTGACCAGCTCCTTGCCGCGTTCGATCTGCTTCAGGTCGTCGATGTCGGTGCAGGTGCCGAACCAGCGGACGATCTCGCCCTCGTCATCGCGTACAGCCGTCGCGCGGCCCAGGGTCCAGCGATAGAGGCCGTCGTGGCGACGCAGCCGGTATTCGATCTCATAGGGATCGCCCGTCGCCAGCGAATGACGCCAGACGCTCCAGGCGCGCTCGCGATCTTCGGGATGGAACAGATCGTTCCAGCCGGCGCCGTCGGTCGAGCCCGGGGTCGTCCCGGTGAACTCGTGCCAGCGCGCGTTGAAGTAGTCGTGAAAGCCGTCCGCGCGTGTGGACCAGACCATCTGCGGCATGGAGTCGGCCAGGGCGTCAAACCGCGCATTGCTGGCGCGCTCTCGCGCCAGGCCGCGTCGCAGGTCCAGCAGGGTCATGACCTGGCTGGCCATCACCTCCAGAGCCCGCGACTGCAAGGGCGTCAGTCCTTCGGGGCGCGGCACGACATCCAGGACACACAGGGTGCCCAGGGGCGCACCATTCTCGCCCCTCAACAGAACGCCCGCATAGAAACGAAAGCCTCCCTCCGCCGTGACCAGGGGGTTGCAGGCGAAACGCGCATCCTCTCGCGCATCCGGCACCACCAGACGATCGCTCTCCAGCAGGGCGTGGCGACAGAAGGAGGTCTCCAGCGGCGTCTCGCGCACGCCCAGGCCGACCTCGGCCTTGAACCACTGCCGTTCGGCGTCGATCAGATTGACCACCGCGACTGGCACATCGCAAAGGCTGGCCGCCAGTTCGACGATGTCGTCGAAGGCCTGTTCGCGATCCGTGTCGAGAATGCCCGTCGCCCGCAGGGCCTTGAGGCGGTCTGCTTCGGTCCAGTTCGGGGTTTTGGTCAATCGATCAATCCGGGAAGCCCGTGCTTGTCAGCAGGCCAGCAGAAATGCGCGAGCCGAAGGCTCGTTGCATTTAAATGCAACGCCTAGGCTCCCGGCCTGCCCACTTCCTCGACCGCCATGGCGGTGACGCCGGGCGGCGGCGGCGCAACCGTGACCGCGGGCGCGCTTTCGTAGGCTTTCAGCCGTTCGTTGATGGCGGCGATCTCGTCCTTGCTGGCGAGGCGACGACCGCCCAGGCTGGCGACGCCGACGACCCGGGTCTGGCCATCGATCTCGACGGTGCGCAACTGGCCCGGCTGGGCGCTGGCCAGGGCCTCCTCGACGCTGTCGGCGGCGGTGGCCAGCAGGAGGCGCGGACGGGCGAAGCGGGCCTCGTCGATGACCGGCTCGCGGCCCGAGGACTTGTCGGTGAAGGCGGCGCTCTCGCCGGGCGCCCCCTTCCAGCGGTAGAAGATGTGCGCCCCGACCTGGGTGATCTTGGCCAGGGTTGGCGACCACCAGGGATGGACATAGTCGGCGTGATAGTGGGTCGCCGTTCCCACGCGCGCCGCCACATGGCCGGCCAGGGCCCGCTCGGCCACGCGCGCGGCGCGGCTCCAGGCCCAGGCGATGGGCGCCCGGCCCAGGGCGCCGTCGCAGGTGAAGCTGAACTGGCAGCCCGTGGTCCGCTCCGCGCCCTGATAGACGACGCCGCAGACCGTATTCGGATAGTTGGGATCGCGCACCCGGTTCAGCACGACCTGGGCCACGCCCTCCTGCCCCTCGGTCGGCTCCAGCGCCGCCTCGTAGTAGACGGCCTGGGTCAGGCAGCGCAGGGCGCGCTTGCGGTCGGCTTCGGTCGCCGGGCGCAGATCAAAGGGCCTGGCCGGCTGCAGGGCGCCGAAGGCGGTCGGCATGGCCGCGTTCAGCTGCTGGGCGGCGACGCCCGACACACCCTGATCCAGCGACGGCTTTCCGCCCAGTGACAGGCTCTCCCAGCCCGGCGTCAGGTCGTAGAGTTCCGGCAGATTCAGCGCCGGGTCGAAACGGCGGGCCAGGGCCAGTTGTCCCGCATCCAGGCGCGCCATGACCAGTTGCAACCCGCGCGGGCTTAGATCACCCCCGGTGGCGCGGGCGACGGCCTCGACGGTCCGGTCCATATCGGGACGGGGGCTGGAGCTGGCCGACATGGCCACGCCCATGACCGCCAGACTGACGGCCATAACCATGGGCGCCGCGGCCAGGGCCCGGCGTCCCGTAATCTTCAACTGTGGCAGTCGGCCTTTCAGCATCCAGCCTTCCATGTGCGGCGCTGGTGAACGCCGGAGGGGGTCCCATGACCGCCCAATCCGGCGCTTTTCAGGCCCGAAGATTACTGTTCCGTGAGGAGCCTAGCGGTCGCCCAGGCTGGAACGCAGCATCCAGGCGGCCTTTTCATGTGCGGCCAGACGCTGGGTCATCAGATCCACCGAGGCCTCGTCGCCGACCTCGTCGGCGGCGTCGAGCGCGGCGCGAGCCGTGGCGATCAGCACGCCGTGGTCCTTGATCAGCTCCTTGAGCATGGCGCTGGCGTCCTTTTCGGGATCGCCGTCCTTGATGGAGGTCAGGTTGGCGAAGGCCGAAGCGCTCTGCGGGGCCAGTTCGCCCAGGGCGCGAATTCGCTCGGCGATGTCGTCCAGCGCCGTCCAGATCTCATTGTACTGCTGTTCCAGCAGCTTGTGCAGGCTGAAGAACTCGGGCCCGCGGACATTCCAGTGATAGCCGTGCGTCTTCTGATAGACGGCGAAGCTGTCGGCCAGAACCTTGGACAGTTCCTGCGCGACGTCGCTGCGCTCCTTGGGTTTCAGGCCGGTGTCGATGGAGGCGGGCATGTCTGCTCCTGATGCGTTTCGAACGAAGATCCAGCTCTGCAGTTAGGTCTTTTTTCGCGTCAGCCAAGGGCGAGACTGACCTGAGCGCGTGAATCATCGCGGCTGTAACGCTGAGCGCGCGCGGGCGTTGCAGGGCGGACGCCCGCGATCGGCGCATTGGCGCCTGTCGGCGGAACCCGGCCCGCGCCCGGTTCCGCCCCTCATGGATCGCGCCTTTAGCGCTGACGCGCCTTGCGGGCGGCGTAGCGGGCGTCGCGCGCCGCCTTCTGCTCTTCCTTGGTCAGTTGCTTGCGCTCCTTGCGGGCGGCGCGCTTGGCGGCCTCGACCTCGTCCTGGGCGGCCATCTCGGCGGCCAGGCGGGCGGCTTCCTTCTCCGCCTTTTCACGGCGCTGTTCGGCCTTCTCCAGCTCGAACTGCTGGCGCAGGGCTTCCTTCTCAGCGGCGCGCTTGAGAGCCAGCTTTTCGAACTCGGGGTCCTGGACCGCCGGCTTGGGCTTGAACTTCGCCAGCAGGGCCTTCTTGGCCTCCTGTTGAGCGGTGATGCGGTCGTTGAAGCCGGTTTGTTTAAGGTCTCGCATGCGTAGAAGCGGTCTTCCTTGGAAATCTGATGAGGGGCGACGCCGATCATGGCGGCCCGGCGGGCGTGCAGATGCGCGAACGGCCCGGCGCGCTGCCAAAGCCGAATCCGGCGCAAAAATCAAGCGCTGCCGCCGATTCAGGGCCCAAAGGATGCAATTAGGGGCTCCAATCGCATCCCCAGAGGCGCAGGTTCGCAACGGCGCCGCTGTCAGCCGGGACCGTTGCGCGCTCCAGACGGCCTAGCGCTTCGGCTTGTCGATCTGGCCGACGGCCGCGCCCGCGGCGCCGCCCACAGCCGCGCCGACCGGTCCGGCCACCACCGCACCGGCGATGGCGCCGGTTGCAGCCTTTTGCTCGATCGAATGGCCGCACGCGGCGAGGCCAAGCGTCGAGACGCCCAGAACGAGAACGGCGGCGGCGCGGGTCGAAAGACGGATCATCTGGGCAAGAACTCCTTGAAATGGTTGAGCTTGCAACGCGGCTCACGGGGATGAGTTCCCCTCTATGGCTGGATCTTGTCGAACAAGTATAACCTGCCATTCAAATAGGGTTATCGCCCTGGACGGCCCGCCATCGAAATCATGATATCGTAATCGAATACAGATTTCGTAAGATGTTCTCTGGCATAGACATGCCACAATCTGCCCGCTTCCTCCTGCCGTCTCTAGGGGCGCTCTGGAATGCTGCACCGCGATAGCAATTGCCGAATCAACCACATTGAGGCCATAAACGGATGGCTTAAGGCCCGCCTTCCGGAGGTCGGCCGTTCGTCGATCTCTGGTCCGGAGCCGGTTCGCGACGCGTCATGTCGCCTGGGTTCGTTGAGTACAGGGGCGGCATCCTCGCCCTGCTGAACAGGACTACGCCTTTGAGTTTCTCCTCGCAGACGCGTGCGCTGATGCGCGCCGCCCAATCTGTTCGCCTGCGCCCCCGGACGGCGGCTGCGGCGTTCGGCGGCGTTGTCAGCCTCGCTGTCGGTGGAGCCTATCTGGGCGGCGTGGCCGCCCAGGCTTCAACCGTTCGCGTTCAGGCCGAACGCCTGCAAGGCGCCGGCTCCGAGGGCTATACCCGCGAAGCCATGGCCGCAGCGGCCGGCGGTCTGGACGCCAGCGCCCTGGCCATCGCGGATCGCCACGACCCCTATTCCGTCGCCGGGTCCGCCCAGCGCGACCGTCAGGCGGAGTTGCTGACCGCCCGCCTGGAAGACTCCCAGAACGGCCTGCGTCGCGCCAGTCTGAGCAACCCCGCCGCCCAGCCCTTCCGCCTCGGCACCGCGCTGGACCAGTCGCGCGACCTCGACTGCCTGACCAAGGCCGCCTACTATGAGGCGCGCGGCGAAGGGGTCGACGGCATGAGGGCCGTGGCCCAGGTAGTCCTGAACCGCGCCCGCCACCCCGCCTTCCCCAACACCGTCTGCGCCGTGGTCTATCAAGGCTCGAACCGCAGCACCGGCTGCCAGTTCAGCTTCACCTGCAACGGCTCCATGCGGGGGGCGGTCAATCGCGCCGCCTGGAACCGCGCCCGCGACGTGGCCTCCAAGGCCCTGTCGGGTCAGGTCTATGCAGCGGTCGGCAACGCCACCCACTTCCACACGACCGGCGTCGCGCCGCGCTGGCGCAACAGCCTGATCCGCGTCGGCCAGGTCGGGGACCACCTCTTCTATCGGTTCGGCGGTCGCTCGGGCTCGGGCGACTCTTTCCGCTACACGCCCCGGCCGTCGGCCGAGCCTGCCACGCCCCGCCTGATCCAGGCCAGCCTCAGTTCGGCGGACAGCGCACGCAGCACGGGCGGCGCCGTGGCCTATTCGACGGTTCTGGCGCGCGAGGGCGCAGCCACGCCGACGGCGGCCGCCGCCGTCGAAGGCGTGACCACGGAATAGCCTGCAGGCTGCGTTCAGCGGTCCTGCGTCTTCCATTGCGGCGTCATGTTCTGCTTCAGGTTGCCGAACCGGCCCTGCTGCCCGGTGTTGACGTCTGCGTCGCCGGGCTGGCCCGACTGGGCGCCGGTGGCCAGGTCGCGCCGGTCCGCCATGTCGTCGACCGCGCGGGCGCCATGATCGGCGAAGCTGCGTTGTTCCTTGGGAACCGAGGGGGTCTTGCTCATGGGCTTCTCCTTTCGCCAGAATGAAACGGCCTTCGACGCAGAGACGTTCCCGGCGCGTTTCTTGCTGACGGGATGAGGATGCGCCCCTCCCGCGGGCGCGGGAGACGGCCCTTGACGACACCGACCACCGTCCCGCCTCAGCCGGCCACGCTCTTGCGGGGCGGGGCGCTCGACGCTCTGCGCTTTCTCGCCTCCCTGTTCGTGGTCCTGTTCCACTTCGGCGATGAGGCCCCGATTCCGCTCCAGTCGCTGCACAGCGTGTGGGAGCGCGGCTATCTGGCGACGGACTTCTTCCTGATGCTGTCCGGCTTCGTCCTGGCGCGCGCCTATGGCGCCGGCGTCGCGTCAGGCCGGATCGCGCCGGTCCGATTCTGGCTCAAGCGTTTCGCCCGCAGCTATCCGACCCACCTGATCAGCCTGGCCGTCCTCGCCATCCTGGTTCTGGCGGCGACGCTGATCGGCAAGGCCCCCGCTCACCCCGAGCGCTTCGACTGGTCGGGCCTGCCCGCGCAGATCCTCTTGCTGCACGCCTTCGGCATCGGCGGCGGCCAGTGGAACATTCCGGCCTGGACCCTGTCAGCCCTGTTGATCTGCTACGCCTTCTTCCCCTGGCTGTGGCGGGCCATGATGCGCCTGCCGGGCGCGATGGCCGCTCTGGCCCTGGGACTGGTCCTTCTGGTCGGCGGCCAGGCTCTCAGCCTCGCCTTGCTGCACCATTCCCTGTTCGACCTGCCGTTCCAGTGGGCCATGGTCCGCGCCGCGCCCCTGTTCCTGATCGGCCTGACCCTCGCCCGCGCGGTCGAGGCGGGGTGCTGGTCGCCCCGCACGGCCCGCCTGATCGCCCTCGGCGGGGCTGCCGCCCTGCTGGCCAATGTCGCCGTCGCCGGGCCGGACATGATCAGCCTGCTGGCCATCTGCGCCCTGACGCTCGGCTGCGGCGCCCTGCCCCCGATTCTGGCCACGACCCGGCCGATCCCCGGCGCGGCCTGGGGCGCGCGGGTCAGCTTCTGCCTCTTCATGACCCACACCATCACGGGCGCGGTCTGGTTCGGGGCGATCCAGCCGGTGATCGAGCGCATCCATCCCGCCGTCGCCACGGTCGCCTGGCAGGCCTGGGGCGTCTGGTTGCTGGCCCTGGTCGCCGCCGTCGTCGCCGCCGACCTCTACAACCGCTTGATCGACGCCCCGTTACAGCGCGCCATCCGCCGCCGCTGGTTCAGCGCGCCGGACCTCAGCGCGCGTCCAGACCCACGTCCAGCTGCGGAACCGAGTGCGTAAGGGCGCCTACCGAGATCACGTCCACGCCGGTGGCGGCGATCGCCGCCACCGTCGTCAGGTTGACCCCGCCTGAGGCCTCCAGCGTCACCGGACCAAAGGCGCTGGCCTTCACCCGGCGCACGGCCTCCTCCAGATCGGTCAGGCTGAAATTGTCCAGCATGATGACGTCCGGGCGTTCAGGCAGGACCTCGTCCAGTTGCACCAGGCTATCCACCTCGACCTCGACCTTCATCAGGTGGGGCGCGAAGGCTCTGGCCCGGCGCACCGCCTCCCCCGCCCCGCCGCAGACGGCGACGTGGTTGTCCTTGATCAGGATGGCGTCATCCAGCCCGAAGCGATGGTTCAGCCCGCCGCCGCAGGCCACCGCGTGCTTCTCCAGCGCGCGCAGACCGGGCGTGGTCTTGCGCGTGTCGGCGATGCGGGCGCTGGTTCCCGCGACCCCTTGCACATAGGTCCGGGTCAGGGTGGCGATGCCGCACATCCGGCCCAGCAGGTTCAGCGCGGTCCGCTCGGCCGCCAGCAGGGCGCGCGCGTTGGCCTCGACCGCGACCAGGACGGTTCCGGCCTCGAAGGCCTCGCCGTCGGCCACCTTGATCGTCACCGTCGCCTGCGGGTCCATGGCGTGAACCGCGATCCGCACCACGGCGCCGCCGGCCATCACCCCCGCCTGGCGGGCCGAGAAGTCGGCGCCGAAGCGCGCGTCCTCGGGAATGCAGGCCTGAGCCGTCACGTCGCCGACGCGGCCCAGGTCCTCGGCCAGGGCCATCCGCACGACGGGTTCGATCAGCAGGTCCGGCAGGGTTCGGGTCATGGTCTCATCCTCTCGCTCGTCAATCCTCCCCCGTTCACGGGGGAGGGGGACCATGCGTAGCATGGTGGAGGGGGCGGCAACGGGCGTCGCGC
>Ga0308171_1001267_pt1 | contig 35992 bp, 27 predicted proteins | sample PhyGR1_FD_202135 | JGI IMG/M metagenome (GOLD analysis project Ga0308171, IMG submission 202135) | Phyllosphere microbial communities from UC Gill Tract Community Farm, Albany, California, United States - DLSLSG.R1 | ecosystem: Host-associated > Plants > Phyllosphere > Unclassified | place: USA...
ACCAGTTGTCCATTTTGACGCGTACGGAAAAATTGAGGATTAACGCTTATGCGGGCATATTCAGAGGAACGGGTACTGCAATACCAGCAGTTATGGCAGAAGCGCCAGAATCAGACTAAAAAAGGTGCTTTCATCAAAACTCTGTCCGGGACGGGATAATGCTCCCGGCGGAGTAAAGGACCAGTCACTGAAATGACCTGCCCGCATGAAAAGGCGCCCCACAGACGTCACACTGCCTTCTGCATGAAGGGTCACTTCCACGCATCCTGTCACGCCCTGACCGTACAAAAATACTGGTATAAACTTTACAGACTGGTCGTCGTAACGCAGGGTGATAGCGGCAATCTCAAAAGTCCCGCCCTCCACCAGCAGGTCCGTAACAGAGACGGTAAATGTTTCCACATTCAATCCGGTACCCACCAGCCACGCATCCATCTGTTCCTGAAGCTGCACCATTCGCAGGCGAAACTCTGCAATATCGGCCTGAGTCTTGCTGGTAGATAAGATCGGGGCTGGCTCTCTGGCCTGCAGTTTTTCGAGGAACTGTGATTTTACTGACATGGTATTAACTGGCCTTACAGACGGGTTGCTGTGTCGAGATACTGCTGTTGCTTCAGGTGTCGCAGGAGAACCCGCCCTTCTGGCATAAACTCTGTGCCATAGCGTACGAGGCCAACACCGTTAAGTTCCGCATCAATAGCGTAGCGCAACTCACCGGGGATATGCTGGTCGAGCAGGATGACGTTGATATTTTTCAGACGCGGCTCGTATTTGAGCAACACGTCGGAAAACGTCTTCAGCAACTGATGCGCGGTACCCGGCATGCCCTGCAGTGTTTTGGTCATATCGGGCAGGCCATAGTCCGGCAAATGCGCCAGCGTGCCCGCACGGCAGTTAAGGATCCGTTGCATATTATCCAGCACCGAAAGGATGACCTGATTCTCTTCACTAACCTGCTGAAGGTCGAGATCACCGACAAAATTACCGTAAAGCATCTCGCATAAAGAAGGGCTATTTCTCGGCATAGTCAGTGGTTCTCACCTGTAGCGCCCACAAACACACTACCGTCGTCATCGCGAACCATCAGACTCCAGCTTGCGGATGTAAATCTATCCGGACTGAAACTGACGCTCGTGTAAACCTTCGCCTCTGGCATGCTGTCTCCTTCACGAACATAAACAAACTGCTGATGTCCGCCAGCAAGCGTGGCCCATTGTCCGGAATGAGGGCATTTATCCCCCGTCCTGCACTGGATACGTTCACCCTGAGTATCATCCAGAAAATACCCTGACTCATCCGGAATGACGCCATCACAGTAGCGGGTATCTTCCCAGACCAGACGCCAGTAAACCTCACGGTATCGAATGGGGTCGTCAGTGATGAGCATTTCCGTGTCACTTTCCATCAACACGTCGTAATAAACCTGTCGGGGAGCAGTCATACCGCGAATAAAATAGTTGTAAGCACCTAGGTTTTTAAAACCACTGATGCCATCTTTTATCACCAGCAGTTTATGGTTGTACATAATTTTGACCGGCTCCCAGATGCCGTCGCAGGGCACCGGATCATTGGTTTTAATAATGATATCGCTGCGTTCAGGAACGGGTGGGATATTTTTCGGGAATACCGGATAAGGGTAATATGAAAATTCCCACTGATAATGTTCAGGCGCAAGAAGAGATTCTGCGTCAAAAAAATTACAGACATTATTTTGTGGTGGATACAGCAGGTATTCTCCTTGGAATTTTGCTGCAATGCGCAATTTATTGAGCTTTTCCACCTCAGGGGGATAGGCTTCTACCTGCGTCCAGCGTTCATGGCAGAGGGGATAAAAAAACTTCTGGACTAAATCAACAGGCCGAACAAGCTGATAAAACTCACCGGTTTTAATTTGCCACACCTGCCGGTTGCCGACAGCCAGTTCTGGTAGTCCTTCGTCATAGAGACGCAGAGCATCATACGCCCAAATTATCACCTCCCCATCAAACTCTTTTGTTAGCTTTTCCGGCCAGGTTTTTAATGCTTGCTCATATTGTTGTGTAAAATACGCCCAGGCATCCCGTTTGCGCTGCCACAGGGTATAGCTGCTCAGCCGCTGTAACAGCCAGAACAATTTGCGACGCACCTGCTCATCACTCATCGGGTATTTCTTTTTAAGTGTCATCATTGTTCGCTTCCTGTCGTGGCCTGCCGCACAATCCGGGCTGCATTAATTATCGTTCTGTCTTTCACCTTACTGCGCAGTTCATCGTCATGCAGTTCTCGGGTATAGGTGGCATAGGGCGGATCAATTCCCTCCGTTTTGCTGTAGCCGTGCACACCTTCCACATCTTTCCAGCCAGAAGGATAAAACTCAGCTTTTACCCCGTTAATCTCCATGCTGGCAGGCTGCCCGCTGGCCTTGACCTGCTCTCCGATGCGATTAAGCTCTGTTTTCAGCATTTCATCCAAGTTGATGATCACCTGCTCGCCACCGCCTTCAAGGTACTGGTTGGCTCTCTTTTGCCCGAACTGTTCAGCTATTTTGCCGTGCCAAGCATTAGTGCCCGGCATCCGCGTGGCAAGGTCTTCCGGCAGATGCAGCACCACCAGAAAGCCATTGCCGTTCCACTCATCCAGTACCGCCGAGAGCTGCCGCCACTCTTCCGCGTTACCAGGCACTTTCTGATAGCCCCAAAATCCCCCGGCAGCCCAGGAGCCGCTTGGCGCTAATTCTGTTGAGTTGCCAAAAGCCCTGTAAATTGTACTGCCTGCCATATCTCTAGCACTTTTAGCAGTAATTTCACCGCTGAAAGAAGCGATATTGGTGTAAGCAGGAGTGACCCCAAACGCCGGGCTCAATTCGGGTTCTCTGGAAAACAAATCCGGATAATCTGCTTTTGAATATTTGCGCCTAAGAATATTTATATGGTCTTTTTCAGCATGAATACTCGGAAAACGCGTACCCTTTTAACTCTAATCATGTTCCTTTATTTTTCCATAATTGAATAGTAGTTATAATCTGCCGAGGCCACTACGCATGCGAAGCATTATTTTCTTCATACCACACACCATCTGTACCCTGGCAATGACGGGATATCAACTAATAAGCGTTAAAGAATAAATAAATATGAATGACCCAAGGGTCACTGACGATTACAGGTTACACATCAGGTTTTTCCAGTGAACGAATCACCAGGAAATCCTGAGAGATGCCAACATCATTTCCCGTTGCTTGTCTGTTATGAATAAACCAGGCATACATATCTGAGGGCGCATTATCTTCGGGGAAAGGCTGAGGCTGACCAAGATAAGCAGCATGGGCATAATCAAGAAAACGTCTCGCTCGCCTCAATGCAGGCCTGTAGATATCAGGCACGATTTGGATACGCTTATCATTTGGATTGTTTTCCATACTGTTCTTCATTCTTATTGCAGCATCATGGACATCGTCCAGCCACCCCCAATTTTTGTGCAACACATCGAGTTCATTCTGGTAGTGCCTTGAAGTTTCTTTTGCCTGTGGTGAAATCCCCAATAACCCGGCAGAAGCGCCGGCGGAGGCTAAAATATCGCCACGTTGTTTTTCATACTTCATGCATTCACAGCGGTATTGATAATATTGTCGCCCAAGCCACTCAATATAGCTGTCCAGATGACGGTTCTGCGCTCCGATACTGACGGCGTTAAAAGGCACCGCTTGCTGATACAGCTTTGTCCATTGAGCGACAGACTTGTTCTTAACCTTGTCCTGCATGATGAAATAGGCAGCAACATCAGTATCAGTCTGATCTAGTGTTTGTAAATCTGGAAATGGAACACCAGCCATCGTCGCGGTCCGGTACATCCGGTGAAGGGCCACCCGACAAAGTTCTGCACTCGGTTTTTGTTCATTTGGCTTCAGGCCTCCCCCTACATCCTCCGCGCAGCCGGGTAACAGCTCTTCCTTGTGCTTATTATTACTTCCCCCAAGACAATAGACGCTCCGCCATGGCCGGTTTTCATGGGCTGCGACCAGATGCAGTGCATTTTTAACCGTATCCGGCAATGCCGATTCCTGATCAACAGACTTATCGCCCATCAGCACGCTAATGCCTTTTATTGGCCCCCCGAAAGCAGAAATAAACCAGTCCACGCCATTATTATTACTGGCAGGTGTATGACGGGCACAATCAAACAGGCCTGTAAAAACAATCTCTACGGGGATCCCCTGATAACTATATTTATCTCCCTGTTTCTGGCAAATATCATCAAGCAGCGTATCAATAAATTTACGTGCAAGCGTTGCTCCGACATCATATCCAAAAAGCGAAATGGAGATCAGTTTTACAGGTACCGAGCTATTGGTTTTGGCTCGTTCAAAAAACCGCTCAAAACGTAATTTTGCCGAACTTATTCGTGTATCGACACCGGTAACTAGCATATCTGCAATCACGGGATTATCACGCAACCAGGGGGTTGCCTCAATACCAGATTTTTTTGCGGCATTTTTAGCTACATCGCCCACCAGCGTTTTCCACTCCGAAGGGCTTATCAGTTTTTTTCCGGAATCCTTTAGAACCTCCCACCAGTTACCACTTTTCAAATAATCCAGGCCGGCATCTTTAGCTATTTCTTTTGGCTGGTCTTTCAAATCATCCAGTACAGAGCTTTGCGCACTATCCATTATGGTATGCAACTTCTCAGTGAGTTCTTCCTGAAATGGTGTGCCAAGTCCTGATAAATAAAATTTATCATAGCTTACATCAACCGTGTTTTCTTGAGGGCTAGGGTATGCTCTGAATAATCTGGCTACGTTAGTAAGGCGCTGCTCCGACGCATCCTGTTGAATATTTCGATGGATACCATCAAAAAAGAAACCGACATGCCATGTCCGCGAGCAATTTCCCAATCCGACATCATCTGCCTGCTGGGCACGACTGGCAGCAGCAATAATACTTTCGATATCCATCAATTTTGCTCCTCCTTTGCAGTTTGACCTTGAGTATCAGGACGTTTTTCATAAGGCGACCAGGCATTATCGCTCCAGCCCAGTAGCACTTTATCTCCAGGCAAAAAGTGGACATGTAGATCATTCTCTCCCCACTTTCTTTCTGGCATTGGCATAACTATCCGACGAGTTTCTTTACGAAGGCCCGCATTGTACTGAGCACGTGTGGTGCTTAATGTCCATATTACTTCCGCCGTTTTCCCGCTGATGCTGCCGCAACAAGTAGCCGCTCCTCCGCCACCTGAATAAGGATTTTTTTTATATGCAGACGCATTGGGTCCCGCCACTCCGTTAACACTAAACCCCAAAATAGGCCTGTCAATTTCACTGTGAATGATCAATGTTACTGGACCCGTCGGCGGCCCCCAGACGGATGCCCAGATTAGCCAGCCACCGTATGCCAGAACCACTGCCAATAAACTGCCCCAGATCCATTTCCCCCAGCGGGCATAGCCACGATTAACGGCGTTATCAACTTTGTCGTAAGTTTTAAAAAATCCCATTATTCATTTCCTGATTGAACAAAAACCATGAACTGTTCAGATTTTCAGTACTGTGTATCCGCAAGATTAACCAACACCTCTGCCAGCGACTGTGTTTCATTCATCACATTTGGTAATGCAGCCCTCAGTGCATCTGATTCCAGCTCCTGCCGCCCACCACTAAGGTAATACAGCGCGTACACTTTCTGATCCGCAGCGGATAACAAACCCGACTCTTTACTTTTATTCAGTGCCTTAATCACCATCGAACGCTGCGCACAAGGTGGAAACGCCCTGCTGGTCGGCATTTTTTGCCATTCGCTCAACACGCTGGTTACTTCCGGCTTATCCGTAATCTGCTGCCAGGTGGCTTTATCAAGTCTGATAATGTGATTAGTCGGCATTTCTACTTCAGAGGGTATGATGTCAAGAGGCTGCCACTTCATTTCCCCAGGGAACCACCACTGCGTGATACCATTGAACAGAAAGGTATGCCAGTCACAGTCGGCACGCTGAGCCAGCACTTCCATGACATGGCTGGCATAAAAGCGTGTCAGCTCAGTTGAGCCATCCGGCTGCACAATGGTGCAACCACGGGATAACTGCACTGCCAACAAAGACGCAAAGCGCGCGGAAACAATGACTGCGGCACATCCCTGCAAAGACGAAAGGTAATCAGGGAGCCGCTCTGCATTATCAATTTCCAGCAACCAGGGACCGTAGTTCTGAAACTCCGTAAGCTGCGGATGGATATACAGCGAATGCATCCTGTCTTCATGTTTCGCTTTAAACGCCAGAAAATCCTCTTCCGGTTGCGCCCCGGCTTCAAACAGCAGGCAGATAATCTCTTCGGTCCGACCGGGTAATGCTGCAATCAGTTCTGAACTATCCATAGTTATGCTCCCTGCACTATTGCATCATTCCCCTGAATAGCCTTCAGCAGGCACGGAATACAAATTTTGTTTTCGATTGGCGGATACAGCGCAGGCATTTCTACAGGCTGACTCGCAGGCTTTAGTTTCTGCGTGCGTTTAATATTACGGGTATAGGTATGAGGCGTACCGTACTCAATGCCCCCCGCCTCTATCTTTACGTAGCTGCCACCGCCTATCAGCGTCACCTTCTTCTTACCGGCAAACAGGATGTCGCTCATGCTGCTGATGCTGAGTTTCTGCGCAGCGCTCATATGCAGGCCACCGTTCTGCGCCTGCACCTGTACCGGGCCCTGGTCGGCGATAAGACTCAGCTTACCGCTCTGTGCAAACACCCCGAGGGTCTGTCCTGCCAGCAGCGCGGTATTACCCAGCGAACCGGTACTGATGTCCTCTCCGGCATTGATGGCGATATTGCCGGCGGCGGTCAGCTGCAGATGTTCACCACTGGTAAAGGCCATGCCTTCCGGTGCCGTGAAGTGAACCACCTCGTTCAATGGTTTCAGTCGTTCATTAAACATTGCTATCTGGCTGGCCACATCCGCTTCCAGCGCCAGCGCCTGTCGTTCGGCATCTGCCAGCTGGGCCAGCCGTTGACGACCCATATCAATTTCTGTCAGGGCTTCATCCATGCTCAGCACATCGCCTTCGGCTTTGCTCTGGCCCGTCGCCGTCACCAGCAGCCCTTTCGCCACGCGGATGACCCCGAACTCATCGGTTCGCAGCTCAAACCCGGTTCCGCGCGGTTCATTCCGCGCATCCACGACGTGCCCCTGGTTCAGCGCCGTGGCCCCGAACGGGGTGCTGAGCGCGATATGCTCTGCCTGTCGCTGGTCTTCCATCCTCAGTTCGTTACGCCCTGCTGTACGCAGGATGTTCTGGCTGCGGTTGTCCCGGGTGACCACGTCCGGATGTTCAGAGTCATGAAACGCATGGGCAATGTACGGTCTGTCCGGGTCTCCAGCATCAAAGGCAATGCCCACTTCCGTGCCGTCAATCAGCGGCGTGTGCCAGCCACAGGTTTCACCGGCGTACGGCTTTGCCTGGCGTATCCACAGGTAGCTGTACCCCGGCTCTGCCTCCTCACGGCTGAAGTCCAGTTTCACCCGGTAACGGCCCTGTTCATCCAGGTGGGCATACGGGTCATTCTTCTCTTCACTCTCCACGCGGGCCATCAACGTTCCGGCAATCACCGGGCGTGGCGCCGTTTTCGGGCGGAAGCAGAACTGCTCACTGTAAGGCATCCCCCACACCGAGACATGAAGACGGGTGTCACGGGACGCACGGAAGGTGGTGAGCGTAATCACCATCCCCTCTTTCAGCTCCGGCACGTCACTGTCCACGGCCTCCAGCACCATGCCCGGCGTCAGATGGCTGGCGTTACTGAACAGGTGCAGGCGAACGGCACCGTTGAGCGCATATTCATGGTGAAGCCGGGCGTAGTAGGCCCCGCTTTCGGTCTCCGGCTCAGAGGTGGTGTCGTCACCCGCCTCGCGATAGGGAGTTGCATAGCGATAGTGTTCACCAGTGGTCGCCATTTCGTTGCGTACTTCGGCGCGCGCATCCATCGGCGTGGTGGCCGTGCGGTAGTTGTAGTCACGGGTGGCCACACTGCCGGTGACGGTGTTGTGCCATACCCGCGCATCCCATACGGCTTCAACTGCACCGTCATGGAGAGCTGAAGGCTCACGGTAAGGCAGATGGACATCAAACTGGTACTGCAGTTGGCTGTCAGCAAAAGTCACCGTATCCAGCCCGGTGGTGGTGTTCACCCCGGTACGGAACCAGATGCCATCTTCGGCCAGGATGCGCTGGATAAACTGCAGGTCGGTTTCCCGCCACTGAGTGATAAGCTCACGAACCGGGTACGTGCGGTCGAATTTGAACTCAAAGTCTGAGCCCTCCAGACCGTGAGCGCGCAGTATCTGCTCCACCAGTTCCGGTACGGAGACATTCTGGTACACCGCACAGCGGCGGGTATGGGCGAGCAGCGCCAGGCGCGATGAGAGCGTGACCGCAAAATGCGTCTGGTCAGCGGTCTCTTTCAGGTGCTTAAAGCCGGTAATGATGCCCTGCACCACACGCCCGGAACGCATCGACAGGGTGGCGTATTTCAGCATCACATCCTGACGGGTGATACCCTGTTGCGTCGTGGTGAACTCAATTCTCCATTCGAACGGTTCGTTCAGCGCCTCACGGCCGTGGAAGTTCAGCACATCGGGTTTAAGAGGGCTGTCATTTATTTCGAGCGTATAGCGGGTCTGCCCGTCAAACAGGGCCAGCCAGTTATCCTGCAGGGTGTCCATGAGCTTACTCCTTCACCGGCACCAGGGTCAGCCCGGTGCTGTTGAGCTGGATGGTGCGCGGCTTGTCCGGGTAGAGGTCATCGCGGCTCAGCACCAGCTTCCAGGTGTTGTTATGGATATCCGGACGATTGAACAGCCCCACCACTGCCACGAATTTCGCTTCTTCATTCATTGGGATATTAAGGGTTAAGCTGCCTTTGGGCATCACCAGCAATGACTTGCTGGCGACGATGTCTTCTTTAAGGGTAGTGTCCGCATCGCGCAGCAGTTTCTGGTAGTCGGCGGCGTCCACCTTCTGGCGGTCTTTAAGCTGATACACCTGCACCATGGTGGCCAGCGGCGTCTGGCTTTCATCGGCATTGGCGGCGGCACGCGGCTCAAAATCGAGGTGCAGCACCTTTATTTTTTTGTAGAAAATGGCTTTGGTTGCGCTGACGGTGCCGTCAGAGACAGCCTGGGTCAGGCCGCAACCAGACAGGAAAGCCGTAAGTAGCATCAGGGATGCGCAACGTTTCAGGGAAGCGAATGTCATTCGGAGATCCTTTTCAGACTTCACAACAGAATTATTGGGGGTCAGGGCGTGGAACATCAGTCAAACCGGTAATCACCGGACTGTGCCGGAGAAAGTGCGCAGCAGGTCAGTCCTTCATAAGTACCCAAACTGACCGTCAGGTGTGTGCGTTTCGCGGGCCTGTCGTGTTTGAGTCCAAGCACGCCGGTACGCCCAAGCTGTACCCGTCTGGTTTTACCCAGCCGCGGCTCTGGAAGACTGGTCACGGGCACCGTAAGACGCACTCTGACATCAGAGCGGTAACCCATATACACCCGCAGCAGCACCATCAGGTCGGTATGTGTCTGGCCGCCCGGCAGCCAGCCTTCGGCTTCTTCAGGGTTATCGGTTGCAAGCCTCAGCAGGATGCGACTGCAGGCCTCTTTCCCGGTTTTCCCGAGGGTGGCACGCTGCGACAGGGATACGCGGTTGCCCTTGCCGAGTCCGCTGCGATGGGTCACCGGTACGGTGACCGGATCAGGACTGATAATGGTAGCCTGGGTTTCCGGGGCCAGCAGGCTGACCAGCTGACGAATACCTTCCGCATTGCGGGTCGGCATCCGCATGGTGCCGAGCAGCGCCAGGAAACGGGATGACGGTGTCGCCACCTGCTCTGCCGTGCCCGGAATACCGAGCCCCACCAGGCCCAGCAGACACTGGGAGATATCGTCTGCGCCGCCCGCCTCAAACGTCACCGGATAAGCGTATTTGCGCCAGATACGGTAATACTGCGTCAGAATACGGTGGCTGAAGATGTCGAGGAACGAGGAGGTGGCCTCATACCCCTCTCGCCGCTGGGCAATGTCATCCAGATACGCGGTCGGTAACGGGGAATCCACCCCGTACATCCCGAGGAAGGTGGTGCGCACTGTCGGCGCAAGGTCCGGATGTTCTTCATCAGTTTCAACCGCCTTCAGTTCACTGACCGGGAACCCCATGCCCGGCCACGGACGAAAGCGCACCGGATCATTGCTGAGCTTATCGGTACTGCCAAGCGGTGGCGCATCCGGGTTTTCCTGTTCAAGCAGCTGGCAGTAGCGGTAGAAATTGACCCGCCAGATGTCATCGCGAAGCCGCTCTGTCAGCCCGGAATGTGCTGGCTGTGATTCTCTTTCCATCGCAGTCGTTTCCCTGTCGGTTGCAGTACCAGTGTGAGCTGATTGAAGAGGTGTACATCGGCGTAGAGTGCAAAGAAGCGGTGCAACATTTCACCAAAAAGCGTGACATCGCCTTCCCCGGCAAAATTATCGGCATTCAGGGTAATTTCAATGTCGACCCCGCGCAGCATAAAGCCCCGCTCGAAGCGGCGGATTAGGGTGTGCTTCACGGCCACAATCGCCTCCAGCCTACGGCGGTTCATCTCGTCATCGGTCCAGTCATACAGTGCCAGCGTCCCGCGCAGTACCTCCGGATTATCCATCATGCTTAAGAAACTGGAGCCCAGATGGCTCATGACCCGCCAGTGGAAGCGGTCATTGGCAGGTGGATAAAGCGGAAGTGTCGGAACCTTCAGGTTCATCACTTTCACCGGCACCTTGCCGGCTTTCACCACCCGATCAAGCAGGGTGCTTTCGAGCGACCGGCGCGGCAGCTGGCCGTTGGTACCGGTGATACGGATGGAAAGCGACTCCGGGGTTTGGGACAACTGCTCCAGCTCGAAGGACTTCCCGCCGAGAATGAGCCAGGTGTCATACAGACCCGAAGGGCCACGCTTCACGCGGGTGTGGAAGTATCGCTCAGGCGCATCGAAACGCATCATGCCGCCACGGTGGCGGAAACTGGTGAACGGTACGTACGGATGTTTGCCGTTTTTCACCGCCCCGTGAATGTCGTCCACGCTGTAGATTTCGGTATGGCCATCCTGAACGCGCATCGGACGCAGCAGGTATTCGTTCTGAAGCGGGTCCGGTGTCAGCGGGTCGGCTTCCAGCGGGAACAGGTTAATCACCGGCGCACAGTGCAGGCGAAAGTTTTCGGTCTCAAACGGCAGGTCTGACGACCAGCCATCGTCGAGCACAATATCGGTCTCAAACCAGGTGTTTCTGGCACTGAGGCCGGTCAGTTCGAGCCCCCGCAGTTCCACAAACATAAATTTCTGGCGAAAGCTGAAGTACTCCAGCAGCAGCTGGTAACCGCTGAACGCAGAGTCACCCTTTGGCCACAGACGGTCGGTATCGTCAAAGCCCATTGGTTTACACCAGCCATCAAAGCGTACACGCTCGGTACGGGTCTCACTGTGGCGGGCGTACATGGCATGAACTCGTCGGGTCAGCGCCAGATGCAGCGCCGAGGCTACCGGACTGTCGGCATCGAGGTAAATGGATACCTTATCAAGGCCGGCTCTGGACCAGTCCACTTTGTCCGGACATTCGAAACGCAGACGAATGGCGGCACGGCCATCCGGTTCGGTCTGCAGACGGGCATCCGCCAGGTGCAGGGGCTGCAGCGGCACCTCGCGGGTGGTACGGTACTGGCAGACCGTGTTCTCCGGCCCGACCGGGCGCGACAGCACCGAGAATCCGGATTCCAGCAGTTCCTGCTTACGCAGTTGCTGCCAGTCCGGGCTGAAGGCCACTACGGAGAGCGACGGAATGGTGCGCATGTAATGCGGCCACAAGAGACTGACCAGCCCTTCGGTCAGTTCCGGCAGGTCATCATCAAGCTTTTCACGTAAGCGCCCCATCAGGAAGGCAAAGCCTTCAAACAGGCGCTCCACATACGGGTCGCGTGCCCCGGTTTTGTCCAGGTTGAGCATCGCCGCACGGTCCGGGTGGGCGCGGGCAAACTCTTTACCGGCTTCACGCAGATAGCGCATCTCGGCTTCGTAATATCGCAGGGTTAAATCATCCATGTACGGACATCCTGAGTGGAAAAATCATTAAAAGAAAGACGTCATCAGGAGGACGAGCGTTAACTGAACAGCATGATGCTAAGGGATAGTTACCCGCACAGCACCATCGCGCGGGCCGGATCGAGCGCAATCAACCCCGCCAGCAGTGAATCCATTTCCGGGGTGAGCCGGACTTTGTCGCTTTCACTGCGCCCGGCTTTCAGCCGCAGCAGGCGGAGTCGGCGGGCCTGTACGTCAAACAACAGTCCGGGTTCCCAGTCGCTGAGGGTCAGCTGTGGGGCGCTGGCGGTGAGTTCACCGAGCAGGTGCAACGCAAGTTCGTTGCGGCCGTACTGCTCTGCCACCCGGGCCATGAGTAAACGGAGTAACCAGCGGCTGCGGGGGGAGTCCATGCCCGGACGGCTCTGAAGCCAGCCCAGCGCCGTCTCCGGACCATCGCTGTCACCCTTTTCCATCGCCTCCGCTTCCAGCGCAAAGATGTCATCGGTCTGAGTTCCTTGCAGGACGGCGGGCTCTTCATTGAACCCGGGCATATCGTTGTTGACCTTCTCCGCTATCCAGTTCAGCGTCACCTCATCGGCAAGCGGCGTACCATCATTCCAGGCGAGGGTCTCCAGTCCCGGCAGACGCTTCAGTAGCAGTTTCAGGTCGCTGAGGATGTAATCGGCCCAGTGCTCCCAGGGGGCACCCGCTCGGCTAAGCCCCTGCCACAGGTACCACTGCAAATCGAGCCAGAAGCGGTTGCCGCCTTCGGTGAACATCACATCCACCTGTTCAATCAGTTCTGTCCAGCCCTGCTGGAGGTACAGGCGTTTCAGCTGCGCACGGTAGTCCGGTTTCGGGGGTAGCAGGCGGGTCCGGCCGCTGGCATCGAGCGCCGGCAACTGCGTCACCAGGTCCCAGCGGGCCGCTTTCATCATCCGGTGTGCCGCCAACCAGCCCTGCGGTTGCTCCACCACCCAGCCGGACAACACGCGTAGCTGGCGCACCAGCTCCACTTCCGATTTGACGGCTGCGGTTTCCGGTACAGCAGCGCCTGACGTCGGTGTGCTGTGGGTGCTGTCACCTGCATGGTCCTGGCCGGATGTTGCCACCGGCGTATCCAGCCCGCCAATACCGGCCAGGCGGGTTTCCAGCGTACGCAGCAGACCGGTAAACATCGGACGTTCCGTCTCCGGCAACTGTTCCAGTGCTGTTTCCAGCAGGCACAGGGCCGCCGCCGTTCTGGCGGTCTCTTCACGCGTCACATCCGGCCAGCGTGCTAATGCATCCAGAACGCGCTCACTGTTCAGCCACTCGAGTGCCGCTAAACGGGCGGTGCTGCGCTGTGGGTGGCAGTGCTGCCCCGCCTGCTCCAGCATGGCCGTCAGCAGCAGAACGCCGTCCGTCAGCCCGGCATCACCGTCACGCTGCAGGCGGGCAAAAGCATACCAGGTCACCACCCGGATATCGCGGGCATGTTGGGTCAGAATGCTTTCCGCCAGGCGGCAAAGCGCGTCGGTATCGGTGCCGGAAAGCTTGTTGATCTCCTCGCGCATCAGCTGGAAATCATCGTCATAAGTCGGGTCATCCCCGGCCCCATGACCGGTCGGGAGTGGTGTCAGCCACGGCAACCACAGAGAGAGACTTTCCCGGCTTTTTGCGAGCAGAGCCGTACGCTGACCTGCATCCGGAAGACACAGGGTCAGGAGAGTGTCTGCAGTTGCCATTTATTCGTCTCCGGCAAAGGTGAGTGAGCCATCAGTCGCGCCCACGGAAAAAATGGTCTGCGGCAGGCTGAAGCCCTGCAGTCTGAGCAGTGCCAGCGGCCCGTCGCCGAGCTCACTGCGCATGATAAATTTCAGCGGATTACCGTCCGGGGTGATCCACACCAGCTGCGTCCGGCTGCTGTCGAGCGGGGTGAGCAGCGCCTTATCCAGCAAACGGATGAAGCCCCAGTTCCCCTGGTTGTTGGCATAGAGGCGCATTTCGGTGCTGGTTGAACGCCAGCTCAAGTCCACACCCGGATAATATGTATTACCCGGCCAGGTGAAGCTCTGCCAGCTTTCCATCTGGTTGAAGTAATCCAGCTTCTGACCATCCAGCGTCAACTGGGTACGGGCCACATCGCGTGATGGTCGGGCCATCAGCTCGAAATGCACCCCGGCATCGCCCTGGGCAAAGACGATATCCGAAATATCGGCAAGCTTATTGATGGCGGTAAGAAACGCGGGACTGATGCTCATTCCCTGGCTGGCAGCCGGATCCACCACCCAGTGACTGCCTTCCTGATGCAGCATGCCGCCGAGGTTGGTTTTGATAAATGCCGCGATACGCCCGGAATCGCTTCGCAGGAACTGGGCCAGCAGCGGCAGTGAGGCATCGCTGCCGGTGGCCTTAAACGGATAGCGTCCGGCGAAGGCGGTGTTCCACTGCGAGACAATGGTGCTCTGCCAGCGGGCGTTGAGACTGTCTGCGGCCGGGGCCAGCACCTGACGCCAGGCCAGATCGAGCGGCTGCACAAACAGCGCCTGCCCGAAGCCACTCCACTCCTGCCCGAGACTTGCTGACACCAGAGAGCCATAGTCACGGGTGTCGGTCAGGTCGATGGCTTTTCCCTGGAAGACGGTCTGGGCCAGCATCTGCGCCATCGCCTGCGGATCGGGGGCACTGGTCACCTGCTGGAGTTTGAGCCGCACCTGGGTCACACGGGCAAGCCAGGACTGGAAGCTGAGGTTACCGTTCGAGCCGGTACCGTCCTTGCCGGCCATCAGTCCCGTGAGCGGACCAAACACGCCGTCCAGCGGGCCTTTGGGGCCCTGCGCCTGTTCGATAAACTGTTTTGCGTTCTTCTTACGCCCCACCAGTTTTTTCGCCGAATCCACCAGTGAATCAGCCAATGCTTCGCCTTTAGCGCCCGTCTGTCCCTGCCAGGCCAGGGTATTCATCAACGCCACCAGAGGTGACTGACGGACATCTGCCAGCAGGTTCAGTTGGGCGATGGCTTCGGAGAGCGACCCGGCTTCCTGCCACTGGATGCTGTTGGCCATGTTCAGCCACGCATTACCAAAATCAGTGAAGTAGCGTTCAGTCAGGCGCTGTTTCAATGCCTCCGGAGAGATATCACTGCCCGTCTGATGGGTTTTGTCGGTCAGTACCCAGTCGATTTCATCGCGGCGGGTTTTCACCACCTCATCAATCGCATCCTGCACCTGTTCTTCCCAGGCCTGACGGGTGAACATCCCCGGCACCACTTCTTCTGATGAGAACAGCGACGAGGGATCCGTATCGCCTGTCATGTCCGTCAGCTTCAGATCGGGCCAGTTGCGGGCAATACGTCCCAGCATCTCCTGATACAGCCCAGATTCAGCATTACGCTGACCAATCTGTTTGAGCAGGATCTGGCGAACGGTCCCCACCAGTTCACGGTCTGGCGTGATTTTCCACTCCGGGTATGACGCCAGGTTACGCGCGTAAAAACCAAGCAGCTTCGGTGCCTGGGTCTGCCACACGCTATCCGGCACGCCGCTGCGGTGCGGCCAGACTTTCAGCATATTACCGGCAAGCCAGTTTTCATCGGCTTTATCGGGACGCGTCAGCATCAGATACCCCTTTAACAGACCGTAGGTCTTCTGGGTAGCGGAAGTACGCGCATCGCTTGCCGGCGGTAGCTGCACAAAGGCGTTAAGCTGGCGGTGTAGTTCGTCTGCCAGCGCATCGCGCATCAGTTGCTGGTTGTTACGGGCGTATAATGGCCAGAGCATCTTCAGCGTATCGCTGTCCTGGTTCAGACCAAAGCGGGTATACCACGGCGCACCGTGCACTTCGCGGTTCTGCAGGCGGGCGATGGCCTGCTGCAAGGCCAGCTGGTTACGCAGGCGTTCCGGCAGAGGCTGTTTTGTGTCGGCGGCCATCCGGGCCGTATCCTGTGCCAGCCAGATTTGGGTGCGATTGACGGAGAGTGACAACAACGTGCCTGCTCCCCAGAGCAGAACCAGCCCCAGCAGCACCAGGCGCATTACCTTCTGCCAGTGGAAACCGATTTTACGGGCATGCACCTGCAGGCTGTCATTCTCAAGCTCCTGCCAGACCGGAGGTGACAGTCGTGCATGCGGCACTGTCGTAGTACCCGACAATACCGGGCTGAACATCACGCCACGCAGTCGATAAGGGGCCGGACCGGACATCAGCATGTTGAGTAATGGCAGCAGAGACTGACGAAGACGACCCCGCAGCGCGTCTGAAAGGTTTAGCAGCCAGTGATGTTGCGAGTCCTCAAGCAGCGCGGCCACGCCGGCCCCCTGCAACTCTGATGACAATGCCGCCAGCGTGGTGCGGGTCTCATCTGCTGTGACTCCCGCTCCAAACAAAACCCCCGTTGGCGGAACCCCTTCCCCATCATGCGCCCAGGCGCCTTCACGAACTATCCACATCCAGACCGGCAGCCGCCAGCCCAACAGGGCATCAGTTTTCTGACGCACACGAACCAGAGTATCCTGACTGGCCGTGTCCGGGAGGCTACCTGCATTCATCACCTGCGCCACCCCGTCCAGTGGACGCTGCGGGCGAACCGATTTCAGTACCGACAGAAACTCGTCATCCGGTACGCTGTCAGACAGACCGCCGTGGATCAGCACAATCCCGTCACTTTCCTGCCAGTGGTCGCGTTTCAGCCCCGGCACCACCTTCTCAATATCGTTATCGCTGCCCTGTACCAGCAGCAGGCGCACTTTTGCTTTCCAGCGGCGACGGTAGCGCAGTCGCAGGTGATCGATCAGGGCTTCGGCACTGAAGCTTTTCTCTGCCCGCTCTTTTTCGTCAACAAAGGTATTCGCGGCGTTACCATCAGGAAGGGCGGCTGAAGATTCTTTGTTACGCCCCCAGGTTCGTCTTGCCCCTTTCCTTCCGGAGATAAAGAACAGTTGTTCCAGCCCCCAGAGCAGGGTCAACAGGAAGACGCTGACGATCGCGCAAAGTGTCACTATCCACTCAAGCGGATACGGGCCAAGACCAAACGTCTTCGCGATAAAATCACTGCCGATTGTCAGCGCAAAAACAATCATCACGGAGACAAAAATCAGCGCCAGAACAGCAAGTCCAAGCAAGGATTTTGGTTTGGTTTGGATCTTTTCTTTTTTATCGCTGCTCATTCCCTGATAACGTCCTTTTCTTGTTTTTCTACCGTAATTAAAGTCAGCCAGATATCGTCACTTCCTGAGTCCGGTTGCGCGGCAACCAGCTGCGTACCCTGCTCCGAAACCCTGCCTGTCGCCAGTGCCACCGCTACCCACGGTGATGCCTGGCCGGTATATCCGAGCGTGGCGTCGATACTTGCGATACCGTCCGTCAGGCTGAGTGTTAATTTATTGTCTTCACAGGATTGATTCAGACCGGGCCTGCCAGTGACGGCTTCGCCGGTTATCCAGATGCCCTTAATCTCGTCAGGGGATAACTCAGCCCAGCGAAGAGAGTGCGCCATGTTGTGAGTCAGTGTTTCCGGGCTGCTCTTTTGCGGGCGATGCAGCCTGACCGCATCCGGGTACTGGTGACTCTTTCGGTTACACAGCACCATTGCCGCTATGGCTTCCGCATCATTTTCCTGCGGTGAGGGCCGCAGTGTGAGCGTCAGAACAACCAGTGCGGAGGGTTTGTCCCAGCGATGGTCCAGCCAGTAATCCAGCGCATTCATGCCCTGCCCCGGTATCTGGCGTAGCGCCCTTCCGGATTTCTCTGTGACCAGTTGCAGCAGTCCGGCTTCTTTCTCCACCGAAAGGTCTGCATCGCACTCGAACATCAGCCAGCACGGCAGTTTCTCAGGCAGGCGGGCCAGTGTTTTATTTATGCGAAGTGCTGCTTTTTCAACGGCTTTTGTCAGGGCCTGCGGATCGGCATCAAAATCCGTTATCCGGGCGTGCCTGACGGGCTCCCCACCGGCTCGCGGTTTGGCCGTTTTCAGGAGCGGTGTGCTGGATGCCATTGCCGCACTCAGACTTCCCGTTCCCCGCCCAGCCGGGCTCTGTACCCAGGTATCAAGAACCCAGGCAAAGCGCCTGCCGCGTGAGATTTCGGTCTCTTCAAGATCATCACATTCGTGGTTCCAGCCGGCTTCCCCATTGAGCTCGAGGCGGTACCCGATATGCCGAAAAACAGCCAGAATGCCCCACAGGCAAAAAGGCAGACCCAGCGCCGTAAACCAGAATGAAATCCCGCGCCGCTCTCCGGTCCACTGCCACAGGGTCAGCACCACACCTGCCAGCATGATGACAACCAGAAAAATCACCCAACGTATCGTCACCGGACGTGAAATATCGTCGACGTTACCAGGAACTTCATCCAGATAAATCGGCATTATCAGACAACCTTTGCCGCAGAAAACGAACTGATGAGCGTACACCCGCAGCCACATTTATGGCCTTCAAAAGCCACAGGGAGACCGTCTTCATCCAGATAGTTGGGATTGCCCTCTACAATGGTCGTATTACCATGGTTCGGACAGGAGACTTTGTCCCCTTTACGGGCAACACCAATGCCGCCAAATTTCATGGTGGCTGAGGCAGTTAATACTGAACCACCGTGGGTCGTTTTATCCCCTTTACGAATAATCTTTAACATTTCCGTTCCAATTTTTACTCAGCGATTAATTTTCACAACCTCACGCAGATAATACCCACTGCGTCTTAACCCATGGTCATTTAAGATCGAAATCATCTGATTTGACCCAATACACCTTACTCTTCCCGCTGGCTGGTTTGTAATTAATCTTATAAAAGGAGCCATCCTCAGACATATCAACAAGTGAGAAAGCATCCCCTTTAATTAGATACGCTTTCGTTTTTTTTGATTCATCAGGAGCGGAATATAAAAATGCTTTATCAACAGAGATGCCACCATTTAATGGCTTTCTATTTTTATAATCGTCACCTCCAGTCATTAACTCCTCATAATCTTTAACGCCATTTTTGTAGTGTATTCTTTTTACTTGCTGGCAATCGGCACAAGAATCTGTAAAAAGCAATGACCACTCATCATCAGAGGAAAGCCGATAAACATCATTGAACCAAACGCCTTGATCCCTTCTGGAGCTAATTACGCGCCCATCATTTCCCGTTATATTACAGAGTTTCCCATCCGCGCCCGCAGACGGAGTATTTTCTATACGGTTATTATTCACCTTAAAAACCACTGAGCATTTATTGACATCGCTCTCACTACTCAGATATAGATATTTAGTATTATTCAAAAGGTTCACGGAAACATTCGAGTAACCTTTAGATACAAAATCCTTCGCAGCTTCAGGCAATGTCAGTCCATCGTATGTTGTAGGCACTCTTCCTGCTGAGTTAGCAAACACACTCAAAGTTGAAAGGCCGAGTAAGGCAATCAAACCAATTTCATTTAGTGTCATTATTTTAAGTCCTGGCAATGGATGACTTCACCTTTTGTGGAATAACTTATGGCATCCCACCGCACATAAAAATTATTACTCTCAGCTCATAAGTTAGTTGTAGAGATTCAGGTCGCCACAGGAAACCGTACCATCAAGAGATTTATTTTTGGCGTTTATATACCTGATTGAACAAATATCATTATCAATTGTCAGAAGTGTGACTTTATCGCCCTGAATTAAATATGATTTCAGTTTTTTACCTGATGACGAACGTAAATATGCCTTGGGTGACTTAATGTTAAATGGTAAGAATTTCTTTATATCATCACTCGCTTCATCTGGGGAAGCTTTGACAATAACTGAATTGCCATCAACTTTCTTTATATCCTCAAAGGTTGCACAATCCCCAGCAGCGTCATTGAAAATCATCCAAGTACTGTTTGAATATACTTCACAGGAATTCCCATTGTTACCACATGAAATTATCTTGTAAGAACCGTCACTCAAATCCTTACTTGTCTCATATAATTTATATACATACTGAGCTTTGCTTTGAAACATCATAATGGGAAGATACTTAACCTCCCCATTAATGAGATGTGACGTGTTGATGCTGTTATTTTTTCCAATGACATTGTTAGCAATACCATCTCCTTCATTACCAGATAATGTAAGGTGTTCTGTTCCTTTTAAGTCTAGCCCACAACGTCCTTCTTTAGAAGCAACTCCATTACTCCCACTTTTGAAATCAACATATATACATTTAATATCAGTTTCTCGCTTGCCAGCGATCTATTATGGAGTATACTGAGTAGGAATTTAAAGAATCACTATCATGGACAACTGATGGTAGCCCACCAAAATAATCAAAATAATAAGATGAATTACCTTCGTCTCTTTCTTCAAATTTTATTGAAGTCGCGCCATCGCTCGATTTTATTACTTGAGCATTTTTGTCATAAGATAGACTAGGAGTCTCATCAGCAGCTACACAGCCAAAGCTTGCGAAAATAAGCGCCAAGAAAGATGTTATCGCTGTTGCTTTTTTCATATTAGATGATCCTACCCGCCAATAGTGTGCACGCGATTACCCATGCACAGGGCAAAAGATTTTATCCCCTTTAAGAATAGCTTTTAACATTCCCCCCCCACATCAAATTTATTACTTTCTGACCATGGATTAGTTATAAAAACCCAGGTCATGACTGACTCAGCGCTGCCAGTATCAAAAACATCTACCACTTACAATCTGTTCCATTCTCATTGTATGCATTAGTATTATCCTGGAATGATGTTGTTGTGTTTTTCTTCGATTTATAGGTTAACTGGTAAAACCGTGCCCCTTGAGACATTATTGTGTAGTAACCATTAACTTTACCATCAATGAACTCAGCCCACTTTGATGTATACTCGCCGGGCCTTCCATCCTCATTAACCTCTGAAGAGTCTGAAATGAATAGTAGCGGAATACCTTTATCTGATTTGCTGTATTTAACGTATCCCAAAGAGATACCATCCTGATTCACCTGAACAAATTTCACATTAACTTTACCCGATGTAAAACAGCCGATAACCTGGTTGTTATCTGCATGTGCCAACCCAGACAATAATAAAAAAGAAAAACCTAGTGATTTTAAATTCATTGCAATGCCTCAATTCTATGATTGACAAAACCAAGAACATTTATGTATTCAATTCCATAAATTTTCTTATGTGAAGTGCTAACAGGGAAAGGTGATGCCACTATAAGTTCCTTAGCCCTTTTATAGCCTTTTAATGCTTCCTCACGGTTTTTATCCGTACCACTTCTATTACTGCTTGGATCGTGCCATAAGCCCCAAGCCAAAGAGTAGATCTTGTTTTGATAAACAGAACTCTGCTCAAATATAAAAGCATCATCTAGCGATTTTTTATTCAAATGATTAGCACCAAGAGCAATCACAGCGTGATTAAAAATAGTCAGCCTATCATTGTAACCATTAAAGCCACCGTTTATTACCGCGGTTATTTTAATAAAATCGTCTTCCTCTGCTATTGATGCAAGCTTCCTGCTCACTTCAAAATACCAAAATGCAGATAGTACACTATGCGGTAGAGCAACTAATTTATTTCTTGCCGCGTCACTAGATGTAACATCTTCCTGGATGTATGAGCCATATTTTTGATAATTTGCCTTCAAAGTAATTTGAATCAAACCACGACCATACCAAGGCGCATAAGAAGCGTGCTCACCGTTAATTTCTTTTGTAAATCTGAAGTTACCACTTTCGTGTAAAACCTGGGCTAAAAAATGAGCTTTTTCTCTACATTTATTTATACCAAATCGTTTAAATCCTGCATTCAATTCAGTCAGATATGAAGTTAGCACATTAGAATTTACACCAGATACAAATTTCTTTAATTCATCTAGAGTAATATCTCTATTACATGCACATAAGTTTGCTTTCATTGCATTTAAAAACACCACAGGATGCATATGCCATAAAGATGAACCTAGTTTTAATTTACTGGCATCCTGCATCCACACCATCTTGTCAAGATAGTCTTCACAGTATTCTCTCCACTCTGGCGCATCGCTTGTCAGTTTGTTCAAAAACGACTGCCAGATAGACGTATCCTTTTTGTGATACCACTCACTGGGGTGTTTCACTATCATCTTATTCTTAACATCACGATAAGACGGGTTATGGATAGCGCTCAGATATTCCTGGGATGAATATGGACTGACACTACTGTCGATCCGGTTTAGCAGTCGTTGATAATTGTGCGGAACAGCACGATGGGTTAACCGCGTATCAGCGCTTGATGCGTCCAGAAGACGATTAAGAATACTGCGAACCACCCCTTTGGGTGATGTTGTACCATCAAGATGATCAAAGCTCGGCGCTTCGTCCACTGTGGTGGTGAACCCCAGTTTTTCGAGATCGTATTGCGACAGCGCCTCTGCCGATTTGTTACTTTTCGGCACGTAACCGTTCGCATAGGGCAAAAACCAGTATTCCTGCTTCTGAGCATCCAGTTCGGTTTTCACCTGGCTCAGTTTAAGGATAGCTTCGCCCTGCGTAACCTTACCAGCACTGACCATTGTATTTGTGTGTAAGTCCTTCGAGAACAACGGCAACCCAGATGGACATTTCAGATAAAGCGGCGTGCTTTCACCCACCTTCTCAGGATTTTTCAGGAACGCAGGCAGGCTGTCATCTGCACTCAGGCATTCAATGTGTACCTGATAACGGGAATCGTAACCGCCGTCTTTCGGTACCTGAAAATACCCCAGGTGCCCGATGCTGTCGCCGGCACTTATCGGATACGGTGTCGGGCATATCACCTTGTCAAACTGCATTGGCTCAGCATAAGGCGGCAACAGATGTGCCCACCACGACGGACGCGCAGCACCACCTGATGACGGGACAAGATTATCTCTGTCCGTCAGGATCCAGTACTGTTGTCCTTCCACCAGACTGGTCTTCGTACCTTTTGCCTTCGCTTTATCGGATAGCCCTCTGAACGTGACCAGGCCATAGCGGCGTTCCTTAGGCCCTGTAGCACTTCGGCTTGCTTCTGTCGCATCCCATTCAATCCGTGAATCTTTCGGGATTGTGGTTACACGATATTTGTTTCTGTTCTCAGCGCTGGCATCAGGCGTCCATTCAGGGCGCAATACAGGCAGCTTATCATTCACAATCCAGTGAGTTTCGTTTTCACTGGAAACGTAAGCGGAGTAAGGTGCCAGGTGCATATACAGCGTATAAAAATGCAGGCCGTTCTCTTTTTTCTCGCCGGGCTGAATATAGTGCCGCACCAGGACAAAGGAGCCTGAGACACTCAAAGGCCCCGTTTCCCAGGGAACTGTCAGGTAATCACGGCAAATTCGGTACGCCACCACTTCACCATCCGCCATACAGCGAACGCTCTGCTCACCCTTGTAAGGCACCGGGAAATCCAGCAGTTCGGAAGCCGCCTTACCACTCAGCGCGCACCACGGCGTAGTGGTACTCGTGATATGAATACCCCCGTGCCACATGCCATTGCTTCCCACCATGTACCAGCCCGTCGCTTCACCTTCCAGGTGCGACATCAGATCTTCCTGGTTGGCAAATTCACTGCCGCGATTGTTGGATGGCACAGGCCAGCTGAATTTAGGTAATACCGACATGTCTGTTCCCTCAGTTGCTCAGTGGTTTGCTGATGACGCGTTTAATTTCGGCTATCTCAGTGCTGTTGAAATCCGGGGCGGAGAAAGGCATATCATCGCCGCTGCCGGGCACCAGGTATTCCCCCACTTTCATGGTCAGGTCACCTTTCGAGCCGTGCTCAATGCCGCTGTCGCTGAGTTTCAGGTAAGAGCCGCCACCATTCACCGTCAGGGTTTTAGGCGTACTAATAACAATTTCATCGTCAGTACTGGTGATGGTCAGTTCTTTTTGCGCACTCATGTCCAGTGTGTTGTGGCGGGAGTGCATTTCCACATCGCCGAGGTTAGCTATCATTCGCACACCCGCTTTGTGTGCAAACAGTCCCAGTTCATTCTCAGCACTCATGGAGATGTTTTTCATTGCCCCCATGTCGATGTGCTTCCCGGCCGTCAGCATCGTATTTTGTGTACTGGTGAGCTGCAGGTGCTCCCCTGACGTGAAAGCAATCCCCTGCGGAGCAGACGCCAGCAGGACAGCAGCCTGCAAATCAGCAATACTCTGCATCAACAGGTTGTTTTGTGCCTGAATATCACTGACCAACGCTTTCGCGGCTTCGGCTGCATTGTTCAGTGCCTGCATTTCACGGTTGGCCTGTTTGATGCGGTTGACTGCCGGTGCCATGTCCAGCATCTGTCCCTCACCTTTTGCCTGCGCATCCGCTGTCAGGAACATGCCTCTTCCTGCACGTACGGCTCCGTATTCATCGGTACGCAGTTCAAAGCCGGTACCCCGTGGCTCACGCCGGACGTCAACCACATGACCACCGTTAAGCTGCGTTTTCCCGTAAGGCGTCGCGAGCTTAAAATGCTCTTCCTGACGCTTGTCTTCCAGTCGGAATTTGTTGTCCCCGGCGGTGCGCCAGATGTTGCGCGTGTGGTTATCGCGGGTAACGTGATCCGGATGTTCGGAATCATGCTGGGCGTGGGCAATGTAGGGCCTGTCCGGATCCCCGCTGTCGAACATCACGGAAACTTCAGTACCATCGAGCAGCGGTGAGTGAAAACCGTAGGTATCCCCGGCATACGGTTTCGCCATGCGCAGCCAGAGATAGGCGTAGCCCTGTTCGGTGCTGTTGCGGTCAAAATCGAGTCTGACCCGGTAGCGCCCCTGGTTGTCCAGGTACGCATAGGTATCGTGTTTCTCGTCACTTTCCACCCGAGCTGGTAACGTACCGGCGACAACCGGACGCTTCAGCAGTGCCGGGCGATAGCAGACGGTTTCACTATATGGGATCCCCGTGAAGTGCAGTTGAAAACCCTTGTCACGTGCACCGGATGTCTGAATACCGGTGATCACGATGCCGTCTTTCAGCGACGCCGGGATACTCCCCTGAGGCTCCAGCACCTCACCGGGTGCCAGCACCGGGCTGCTTGCACGCCCTGTTACCGTCTGCTGCCCATTGAGATAGCGCTCATGACGCAGGCGGGTATACCAGGCCCCGCCTTCCGGCGTGTCGGCATCGCCCTCACTCAGGAATGGTTCAGCGTAGTGATACACCTCACCGGTGGTGCTCCCCCCTTCCTGTCGCACGGTGACGGAACTGTCCTGCGGCGTCAGGGCTTCACGGTAGTTGTAATCGCGGGTCGAAACGCTGCCGGTTACCACCCGGTCTTCCGGGCTGATATCCCAGACGCTTTCCTGGCCATTATCACTGGTGCGTGACGGCGGAATGACCGGGAGTTTTACGCCAAACTGATACTGCATCTGACTGTCCTGGAAAATCACCACATCCTGTTCAATGTGACTGTCCATTTCAAAACGCCAGAAAATGCCCACCTCAGCCAGCAGGCGCTGGATGAATTCAAGATCCGTCTCACGCCACTGAGTAATCAGTTCACGAACCGGATAATGCTGCGACAGGCGAAACTCAAAATCGGCCCCTTCCAGCCCGTGCGCGCGCAGGATCTGCTCCACTACTTCCGGTACTGACTGATTCAGATACACCTCGCTGCGTTGCGTGTGCTGCATCAGGGCAATACGCGGCACGATGCGCAGGGCATAGGTGATTTCATCTCCTGATACGGAGATCCGACGGAACGTATCCACCACACCATAAACCGTGCGCACCGGCACGGCTGGTGACCCATCAAAGAGCGGCGTCTGAAAGGTAAAGGAGGCCGGTTTCAGCATCACTTCACTGCTGGCAATACTCGCCGCACAGGTGACGGTGACCTCGTAACGCCACGGCTGACTCAGCGCTTCGCTGGCACGAAAGCGCAGGACATCCAGGAAATGAGTACACTCATGCACATCCACCCGGTAGCGTGACAGCCCTAGGATTTCATCAATTGCCTTCTGTGCCAGACTGCTTAAGCGTTCAGTCATCGGTCATCTCCTGCTGATTATTCTGCACGGCATCAAACGCCAGCACGATGCCCTCCTCCTCATCCCAGCCAAGCGTCAGACTGTGCGGTTTCTGCTTCGCGGCCATATAAGTCAGCAGCTGTTGGCTCAGTACCGGCAGGATTTGCTGATTGAGCAGGCTGTCGACGTTGCGCGCCCCGGTATCCGGCAGCAGGCAGGCAGAAGTGAGTGTGTCATACAGGCTCTCGTCAATATGCGTGGTCAGGCCATAATGACGATGCAGACGCTTGCTCACCTGGGCGAGCTTCATTTCCACAATGGTGCGCATGGCGGATTCTGCCAGAGGACGATAAATCACGGTCTGGAAGCGGGCCAGCAGTGCGGGCTGGAAGTGGTCGCGTAAAATCGGGCGCAGCAGTTCATGCAGGTCGCCTTCGCTGGCCTCCGGTTGTTCATCCAGCAGCTGCATGATGTAGTCGCTGCCGAGGTTCGAGGTCATCAGAATGACGGTATTACGGAAGTCGATTTCACGTCCTTCACCGTCGCGCATAAAGCCACGGTCGAATACCTGATAGAACAGGTTCATCACGTCGCGATGCGCCTTTTCGACTTCATCAAGCAGCACCACGCTGTACGGGCGTTTGCGCACGGCTTCGGTGAGAATACCGCCCTGGCCGTAGCCCACGTAACCCGGAGGCGAGCCTTTCAGCTGGGAAACGGTATGTGGCTCCTGGTATTCAGACAGGTTGATGGTAATCAGCGACTTCTCACCGCCGTACAGCACATCCGCCAGCGCCAGCGCGGTTTCGGTTTTCCCCACGCCGCTCGGCCCGACCAGCAGGAACACACCCTGCGGACCGTTTTCTGACGTCAGGCCCGTTTTGGCGGCACGCAGACGCTGTGCAATGGCATTAAGAGAAACATCCTGACCCACCACGCGTTTGCCAATTTCGTTTTCCAGGGTCAGCAGTTCGGTCTGCTCGTCCTTCATCAGGGAAGAGAGCGGCACGCCGGTCCAGTCGGCGATAACATTCGCCACCGTGCGGGTGTCCACATCCACCTGAACCAGCACGTCGCCCTGCTGCGCCTGCTCCAGCTGCTGTTGCAGGCCGGAAATTTCAGCCTGATTGCTGATATCCTGTCGACTGGCCATCAGTTGCTGTGCCAGCGCTTTTTCCTTGCTGAAACGGTCTTCCTGCTCCCGGATACGCGCATCCAGTTCAGTCCGTTGCTTCTCAATAACGCTCAGGCGGTCACCATGACGGTTACTGCCGGCGGCGATATCTTCCAGCAGCGCCTGCTCTTCCAGCCCCAGTGAGGTCAGCTGTGCTTTCAGGCGCACAATTTGTTCCGGCACCGTATCGAGGCTCATGCGCACGCGGGCTGCGGCCGTATCCAGTAAATCGACGGCCTTGTCCGGCAACTGGCGTCCGGTCAGGTAACGACGGGACAGCGTGACGGCGGCGCGTACCGCATCGTCAGTAATATGCACGCCATGGTGTTCGGCATAACGGGATTTCAGGCCACGGAGCATCAGGCAGGCCGTATCGTCATCCGGCTCGTCCACTTTCACCATCTGGAAGCGGCGCTCCAGTGCCGCATCGCGTTCAAAATACTGTTTGTATTCGCTCCATGTAGTGGCGGCGATGGTGCGCAGTTCACCACGCGCCAGCGCCGGTTTCAGCAGGTTCGCCGCATCCGCGCCTCCGGCCTGGTTACCTGCACCGATAATGGTGTGGGCTTCGTCGATAAACAGCAAAATCGGCACAGGCGACTGCTGCACCGCATCGATGACGTTTTTCAGGCGCTGTTCAAATTCGCCTTTCACGCCTGCGCCCGCCTGGAGCAGACCGAGGTCGAGGGTCCGCAGTACCACGGTTTTCAGGCTTTCCGGCACGTTGCCTTCAGAGATTCGTAGCGCCAGGCCTTCAACCAGCGCGGTTTTACCGACGCCTGGCTCGCCGACCAGGATTGGGTTGTTCTTACGACGGCGTGAGAGAATGTCGACCATCTGGCGGATTTCCGTGTCGCGACCAAATACCGGGTCGATTTTGCCCTCGCGTGCTTTGGCAGTGACGTCGAGGGTGAATTTATCCAGCGCGTTCTGCAGGGCCGGGGTCAGCTCTCCTTCTTTTACCTCTGCGCCGACAGGACGCCCGACGAACTCCACTTCTCCGCCATGGCTCTGTGTCAGTTCGGCTTCCTGCTGTACTTCCGGGCGTTCATCGGACTGCGCGTCGAACAGCGGGCGCAGGCGCTCAAGCTGGCTCTGGCCCAGAGTCAGCAGCGGCCACAGGCCGTCGCAGCGAGCCAGTTTGGGTTTATCAACCATCGCCATCAGCAGGTGGATGCTTCGGATGTGTTCTTCACCTGCCAGTGACGCCCGCATCCAGGCCTCCTGCATCAGAATCTGAGTGCTGTCTGCCAGCTGCGGGCGATGACGCACCGAGCGCGGCAGCGTATCCAGCCAGCCGAGCAAATCCTGCCACAGCGTATCCATATCCCATTCGTAGCGGCGCGCCAGCACCGTCAGGTCGCCTTCCCCCTGCTCCAGCAGTTTCAGCAGCCAGTGCTCCGGCAGGATTTCCGCATGCGCACGGGTCTGACAGAGCGAAGCCGCCCCTTCCATCGCACGGGCACAGTAAGGGTTCAGACGTCGCAACAGGATGGCTGGATTTTCCATGAGTTTCTCTCTTTTTAAGTTCCGGACACGCTACCGCCCCTCGCTTTCCCTTCTGTAAGGAACCCAAAGCGCATCAGGTCAGGCAGGCAAATTGTGTATTTCTTTGCTGAAAGCCCGCACGGCAGACACTCAGCAAAAAACTGCGGACAGGTCTCCCCGTCCGCACAGGCTTACGCGGTGGCGCGTTCGTTCCAGGAATCGGAATGAATGATGTTGCCGTCTTTGTAGGTCCAGGTGATTTTTTCGTAGCGCAGTTCTACACGCTCAAGGTGGTTGTGCTTCTCTTTAGAAGGATCCTTGATGTCATACATTTCAGGATTCACTTTCACCACTTTCACGTTTTCCAGTTTGGTGTTGAAGTACTCCACTTCCTGGCCCGCGTCGTTGATTTTGTACCACTTGAATTCCGCAGACTTGAGGGTCTGACCGGTGGTCACAGCCTTGTACAGATACGGGCTGGACGAGTCGATTTCCTTGGTGAACAGGAACGGCGTGTGGATGCGGGTACCGGTCAGTTTGCCGGTGTTGTTGTCAGTCGGGATGTACAGGTTATGCTCCTGCGCCACCACTTCGATGCTGCCGTCACGATCCTGAACGTCCACGGACCCTTTGATGTCCGCGCCGCCGTCGTCTTTCAGCCAAAGATAAACAGGAATTGCCATGGTTTACTTCTCCATTTCTTGAGTTAACACGTCACGTTCGTCCGGTGACGCGGGTTTTTTATCGGGTATCTGACAGGCATTCGCCTGCGGTACCAGACTGATTTCGACACGGCGGTTAAGCGCGCGGCCTTCCGGCGTGTCATTGGTTGCGATCGGACGGCTCTCGCCATAGCCCTGCACCGCAAAACAGCTCTCCGGCACATCGCCGGTATCGCGCATCCAGTCGCGTACCGCTTCGGCACGTTTCTGGGATAACGTTTGATTGAGTTTCGGGTTGCCGGTGTTGTCAGTATGCCCGCTGACCACAATCAGCCAGCCCGGTTTAGCTTTGATGCCAACCAGGGAGGTCACCAGCATTTTGGTTGAGCCCGGCTTGAGGTCAGATTTACCGGAATCGAACAGCGACATACTGTCGAGGCGGACAATTTTCGGTACCGGTTTGGGTTTCGACTGTGGTTCAGGCGGCGGAGGTGGTACCCAGGTATCGATAGCCTGCTGAACCGCAAGCCACAGATGTTCGCCCGGATACAGCCCCAGACCATAACGTTGCGGCACGCCCTGACGCTGCCAGCGTTCCAGTAACAGCGCATCCTGCTGCAGGGCATGCAGTGACTGTGCTTTCGGGGCGTAGTGATTCATGGGGATGGCCTGCCAGCGTTGCAGGTCAGCGGCTACCCGACGGATCAGGGTCTGGTTATGCAGAACCGACAGAACGAGTGCAACGAGTGCGCACAGCAGCAGGAGCATCACCACCCGACGCCCGGTTTTTCCACCCTGTAACGGCGTGGTGTACGGCATCAGGAGCGGCAGAACCGGATCGGCAAAATGCCACCGGGGTTCATACACACAGGCACGAGGCGCAGGAGAAATGCGGGTCAGACGGAACAGCCACTGTGGCCACAGGGCGCTGGCGACGGTCTGTATCTGGCCCAGGCGTAGGGTGACGGCAAACGGGCGTATCGCGGGACACAGCCGGTCGGATTTGCCCAGTTCATCCAGCATAACCGTGTGAAGCATTGCGGTCGCCTGGGTCAGAAACGGCTGAACGGTGGCGGTCTGTGCCGTACGCTGCCACTCACTGAGAGTGACTGCCGGTTCGTCTTCCGGGCACACCAGGGATGTATTGCCCCGCACCACTATCCACGGCGTCTCCGGGCCACTGAACTCCGTGTTCAGCACCACAGGAATGTCATAACCGGTCAGCCCGCGAAGCTGCTTCACCTGCAGCCGCAGTGCTTTCAGGGACGCCCGCAGCAGTGCCTCGTCATCATGGCGGTCTGGCAGGCTGCGATACATCACCGAAAGCTGCCCGGCCATCACCGGCGTGCGGGCCAGAAGACGGGTGGCGAGGGGCATCAGTTCAGAAAGCTCTGCTACCCGGAGATACCAGCCCTGGGTCGTGCGACGAAAAGACCCCAGGGCGAACATGTTGTCATCCACATCCCCGCAGACCAGCACAACCGGTCCGGTATGGTCTTCCGGCGGAAAGTCGCTGGCATCTTCCACCTGCTGTGCCGGCTGCAGACGACGGTAACGCTGGCGGATAATCCCCCCTGAAACCAGCAGTGCTGCCAGCGTCAGCAGTGATTTTCCTGCCCCCCCCCAGGTCAGAAAGCCCCATACCAGCCACAGTACGGCAATCAGACAGACCAGCACCGGAAACGTCGCGCGGGCAAACGTACGTCCTCCCATCAGCGCAGCTCCGGCAGTTGCTGGTGCAGCAGAGTCTGTAGCCAGAAATGACCACCGAGCCACACCGCACCGGTCAGCACGACGGCCACCACGATCCAGAACCAGACCGAGCGCAGCAGGTTGTAGCGACGTCGTCCGGTTTTGTGCACAACCAGGGAGGCACCGGTTTCCAGTGCAGGGACGCGTTCGTTGAGTGCCGAGATAACCTCATCACGACGGGACTGCCCCACGCCGGACAGGCTGTACTGGCCCTGGAAACCCAGCGCCAGTACGCGCTGATAGCAGGTCAGTACTGCAGGCTCCGGAGCAGGCTGGCGCAATACTTCCGCGATACGGTCATACAGTGCACCACCGGCACGCAGGGTGCCAAAGTAAACCGTCTGTAACGGCGCTGAACGCCAGGCTTTCTGGGCCGCATCCAGCGTGACCACTGGCGTAGTGTCCTCGCCTTCGGTTGCTGCTGACGCGAACTCACCGGTCCCGAATGCTGACAACTTCTGAGCCGGTTTGCGGTTCAGGACTGTTTCATCCAGCAGGGCGCACTGGGCATAGGTGATGTGATCAATGCTCTCACTATCATACCCGGCACGTTCCAGTGCTTCCCGCACACTGTCCACCTGCCCTTTGCAGGCAGCGTATAACGCCTGGCCATCGGAGACCTCGCCGCCGTGGCGCAGCTGCGCCACCGTCAGCCAGGTTTCAGCCATCAGGGCATCAATATCGGTGTCTTTTTTCATGAGCGCAGCACCGCAAACAGTTCCAGCTCCAGCTCACCGAGCACGGACGGGACGTAGAACACACAGACACCCTGATCCAGCATTTCACGCGCGGCATCGCTCTCCATATCCAGCACAAAGTACTGGTTCTCCAGACGAACCGGCAGTGCGGCTGGCACACGGCTGAGCGCAATCAGGCCAATCCCTTCCACGGCCACACCCGACACCTCACCGACGCTGGCAGGCGCTCCGGCAATGCAGACTTCTGCAAAGCGTTCCGCAATTTGCCAGGCTGGCTGGTTAGAGCGAACCGACAGATAGAAATCGGCTTCGTCACGCAGACGAATGTCGTGCAGCACCGCTTTCCAGGTTTCCGGATCCATCCTGTCCATTCTGACCGCCACCACGCGTGACGGCAGGCTCGCTTCCAGCAATTCGCTGATGAGATCAAATAACGGCGGGAAGGTGTTTTCAGGCCGGCTGTGGTCATATCCCGGAATGGCATCCAGGTCGTGCTCCAGCGAGAAGGTCAACATACTACCGGCAAGGCGTGCCAGCTCGGCCCAGACCTGTTCCGGGTGTCGGTCAGGGAAACGCTCAAATTCAGAGAGCACACGGGCATGTGAGTTCAGGGCATTCAGCAGCCAAAAGAGTGAAACATCAGCGACGGCAAAATCGGCCATTCTGTCGTTGCTCTCGCGGCGCATGGACATCAGGCGCTGACGGCGCGAACGCAACTGACGGTTTAGCAGTGCCAGTCGTTCACACAGCTCACGGCTGGCCGAGAATAGCGCCATCGGCGGGATAAAATCCGGGTCCTGACGCCAGCCTCCCTGCCCGTCGCGCAACAGACGGGCAACGGCGCAGGTATCCCAGGCTCCGTTGTCTTCATGTCCAAAACGGAAGGCCAGATTAAAGCGGGCCACCGCCATCGACTCTTCTTCCTGACCGAAACGATCGGCGATCGTCTCCCAGGCTTCCCGATAACGCAGCGGACGCTCTGCCGGAACCGTGTCAGACTGCACATTCACGATCCCGACCTGCATAACCGGCAACGCCACATACACCGTCACCGGGCCATTACCGGCAGAAGCCGGCGCCTCGATTTCCCGCGGCTCCGGTGGCAGGTCGCTGAACCGGGTATCAACCAGCGTGTCATCCGGAAGCCACAGACGCAGCGACTGCGCCTGGACCCGACCGGAGGCCAGCATCGCCTCATCCAGCTCTATCTGACCGACGCCCCAGGGGAAGGCACTGCCACGGGCGGCAACACCGGCCCGTGAAAGTGCGTCCCATTCAGACTGCTGCTGGAACTGTTGCGGGGCCAGCAAGGCCCCTTCGTTCCATAACGGACGATGAATTTTCATCCCTGATTTCCCTCGCCTTACGATTTGGCTTTCGGCATCTGGGAAACCAGTGACAGGTTGACGTCCATGCCTTCCACCTGGAAGTGCGGTACGGCGTACAGCTTCACGCGGAAGAAGCCCGGGTTATCTTCGATATCTTCCACGGTGACTTTCGCATCGCGCAGCGGATGAGAGGCCTGCAGCTCATCGCCCGGATCGGTCATTTCTGTCACCAGACTACGTACCCAGGTATTCAGCTCCAGCTCCAGCAGACGACGGTCTTTGGTGGTGCCGATGTTTTCACGCTGGATAAGCTTCAGGTAATGCGCGATACGCGACAGCAGGAAGATGTACGGCAGGCGCGCGTTGATGCGGCTGTTTGCCGTGGCATCGGCGGTGTCATACAGCGCCGGTTTCTGCGTGGAGTTCGCGGAGAAGAAGCAGGAGTAGTCGCGGTTTTTGTAGTACGACAGTGGAATAAAGCCCAGGTTGGCAAATTCAAATTCGCGGGTTTCCGGGATCATCACCTCAGACGGGATTTTCACCTGATTACCGCTACCCAGGTCGTACAGATGGATAGGCAGGTCTTTTACTGCACCACCGGCCTGCGGGCCACGGATTTGTACACACCAGCCGTTGTTGATGAAGCTTTTCACCATGTTGGCGGCAAAGGCGAACGAGGCGTTGGTCCACAGGTATTTATCGTGGTCCGGGCCTTTCACCTCTTCGACGTAGTTGAAGCTGCGCACCGGCACGGTGTCCGGGCCATACGGCAGACGGCCCAGCACGCGTGGCATCACCAGACCGATATAGCGGGAATCGTCCGTCTCACGGAAGGATTTCCACTTGATGTACTCGGCACGGTCAAAGTAGTTGCCGATGTCTTTGATGGCGGCCACTTCTTCCATTGAATCCTTGAGGAAGAATTTCGGGCCCGCAGAGCCGATAAACGGCATGTGTGCGGCAGCAGAGACTTTGGAAATGTTGCGCAGCAGCGCCACATCCTGAGCCGACGCATCAAACTCATACGCAGAAATCAGCGCCGCAATCGGCTCTCCGCCCGGGGTATCGTACTCTGCGGTATACGTGTGCTGGTATAATCCGCTCTGAACAATCTCGGGCGCATCTTCAAAGTCCTGGCGCAAATCGTCTTTCGACAGATCCAGCAGCTCGATTTTGACGTTCTGACGGAAATCAGTTTTGTCGACAAGGGATTTAACACCACGCCACAGGCTCTCCACCGCCTGGAATTCTTCGCTGTGCATCACTGCATCCAGCTGGCGGCTAATCTGAAAATCCAGCTCAGCGATGTGGTGGTCAATCAGATTTTTGTCCAGTTTTTCAATCTTCGCGCCCGCTTTTGTCAGACACTCCAGAAAGACCTGCATGCCGGCGGTCAGACGCTCATCGGCCGTCGCATCGGACATCGCCTGACTGTCCTGCCAGATATCCAGCGCACTCAGTTCAGACACCGGATTCAGGTTAATTTTATCAAACAGAGACGCATAGACACTGCCCGCTTCCGGACGTTCCAGTACCACACTCTCACCGCCCGCGGCGTTTTCATTTTTTACAGACATCAGCATTTCCTTCATTAAATCCGTTAAATATCGCGACCGTTATGGCTGTTTCGGGGCCAGAGCAGACAACTCACTGCGCAGTTCAGCGCTCAGCGTCGGGTCAAGCAGGATTTTTTCCAGCTCTTTACGGAATGTCGCGTTGTCCAGCAGGTTGGCTTTGAGGTCGCGCAGCAGATTGCGCATGGCGAGCATCGCCTTTAACTGAGGGATTTGCCGGGTGACTTGTTCAGGCTCGAAGTCTTTCATGCTCTGGAATGTCAGGCTGATGTTGTCTTCACTGCCGTCACCGGCCAGAGTGTTTTTAACGGTCAGATTGACTTTTGGGGAATATTCGGAAAGCACTGAGTCAAAGTTATTTTTATTGACGCTGACTGGCTCACGCTCAGACACAGGACGCTGTTCGGCCCCATTGCTGTAATCGCCCGCCACCAGTAATTTCAGGGGGAGTTCGGTTTTCTTGCTCGCCCCGCCCGTATGCAAATCAAGTTTTAAATTGATACGTGCCTTGGGTATTTCGGACTGAAAGGAAGAGTTAGACATGGCTGTCCCTGTTCTATGGAGTGATAGAAACCGCCACAGCCAGTGTCAAATATTAAGAATGGCTTACCCTGCCATAAAACATTCCTGCTATTAAACATTCAATGAAAAGCAGGACCTGCGGTCAGAAGCGAGTACATTCCATTTACTGGCGATATGACGTGATGAAAGAGCGTAAATCCTGAATTTATTTTTCAGATAAACACCCATGGCGCGAGTTTAGAAATAGTGGGTCAGCTAAAGGAAATGATAATATGTAACCATATGTAACAAAGCAATCTTGCCAGAAAATATCTTATACTGATCTGATATATAAGATTTTTCTTAAGATTGCGGCTGTGGGGCGCATGATAGCTGGGACTAAAAAATGTTTCAGTGAATAGTTCATTGCGGGATTGAGCAGAGAAATTACCCAATGCTAAAAAGTGCGGTTCATGCTTTTTTTACAGGATAGCGGCAGAAAGTGAAAACGAGAACCAGCCCAGACGGGTTAGTTTTTATAATAAATTATGTTAATGATTTGTGGCACTGTTATATGCTGCTAATGTGCCTGTTGCCGCTAAGAAGTTCATCGACTTTCCCGACGACACGCCGAGGGCGTCATGCCATAAACCTGCCGGAAACGATGGCTGAAGTGGGCTGATGAGTGGTAGCCACACTGAAGGGCAATATCGGTCAGCGTAAGATCGGGCCGCTCAAGCAACATCCTTGCACGATCCATACGACGGCGCATCACGAACTGGTGTGGTGCCTCGCCAGTGGTGTGACGGAACATGCGGGCAAAGTGAAACTCACTCAATGCCGCTTCCTGCGCCAGCAC
>Ga0308171_1001270_pt1 | contig 35861 bp, 36 predicted proteins | sample PhyGR1_FD_202135 | JGI IMG/M metagenome (GOLD analysis project Ga0308171, IMG submission 202135) | Phyllosphere microbial communities from UC Gill Tract Community Farm, Albany, California, United States - DLSLSG.R1 | ecosystem: Host-associated > Plants > Phyllosphere > Unclassified | place: USA...
CGTTGATCCCCAGTTCGGGGTCCATGACGTCTTTCAGGGCCTCGGTGACCTCGTCGTACTTCTCGGGCGCGAGGGTTGCGGTCATGTAACGATCTTACGCGTCGATCGGCGTACCGGCCTCGAGGAAGCGGTCGTAACCCTCTTCTTCGAGTCGGTCGGCGAGCTCGGGGCCGCCCTCTTCGACGATCCGGCCCTTCACGACGACGTGCACGTAGTCGGGACGGATGTAGCGCAGGATGCGGGTGTAGTGCGTGATGAGCAGCACGCCGAGGTCGGTCTGCTCCTTGGCGCGGTTCACGCCTTCCGACACGATCTTCAGCGCATCGACGTCGAGACCGGAGTCGGTCTCGTCGAGCACGGCGATCTTCGGCTTGAGGAGCTCGAGCTGGAGGATCTCGTGACGCTTCTTCTCGCCACCCGAGAAGCCCTCGTTGACGTTGCGCGCCGCGAAGGCCGCATCCATGCGCAGGTTCTCCATGGCGCCCTTGACGTCCTTGGTCCAAGAGCGGATGGCCGGAGCCTCGCCGTCGATGGCCGTCTTCGCGGTGCGCAGGAAGTTGGTGACCGTGACACCGGGGATCTCGACCGGGTATTGCATCGCCAGGAAAAGACCGGCGCGGGCGCGCTCGTCGACGCTCATCTCGAGCACATCCTCACCGTCGAGCGTGATGGAGCCGCTCGTGACGGTGTACTTGGGGTGGCCGGCGATCGTGTACGCCAGGGTCGACTTGCCGGAGCCGTTGGGGCCCATGATGGCGTGGGTCTCACCGGTGCGCATGGTCAGCGTCACTCCGTTGAGGATCGGGGTCGTACCGTTCTCCGTCTCGACCGTCACGTGGAGGTCGCGGATCTCGAGGACAGACATGGTGTTCCTTACTTGTGAAATCTGTGGTCGTGGGCGCGGCTCAGGCCGTCGCCTTGGTGACGGACGGATCGATGAGCACGTCGTCTCCGTCGATCACGACCTCGTACACGGGGACCGGCTCGAAAGCCGGGAGGTTCAGGGGGCGGCCGGTCTTCAGCGAGAACGCCGAGCCGTGGGCCCAACACTCCAGCGTCTCGCCCTCGACGAAGCCGTCCGACAGCGAGATGTCGCCGTGCGTGCAGACGTCGCCGATCGCGTGGACCTCGCCGTTGCCGTCGAGCACGACGGCGATCGCGACGCCATCGATCTCGACACGGTGCGCTTCGTCTTGCGTGAGGTCGCTCAGGCCGCAGGCGCGCGTGGCGCTCACGCCTCCGCTCCCTCGGCCAGCTCGCGCTCGATCGCCGCGGTGAGCTCGGTCTCGAGCTCCGGGATGCCGATGCGCTGGACGATCTCGCTCAGGAACCCGAGCACGACGAGGCGTCGCGCCTCGTCCTCGGCGATACCGCGGGCCTGCAGGTAGAAGAGCTGCTCGTCGTCGAAACGACCGGTGGCGCTGGCGTGGCCGGCACCCTGGATGTCGCCCGTCTCGATCTCGAGGTTCGGGATCGAGTCGGCGCGGGCACCATCGGTGAGCACGAGATTGCGGTTCGCCTCGTACGAGTCGGTGCCCGTGGCATCCGGTCCGATGAGGACGTCGCCGATCCACACGCTCCGGGCGCTCTCGCCCTGCAGCGCGCCCTTGTAGAGCACGTCGCCGACCGTGTGCGGTCCCTTGTGGTGCAGGTAGACCTGCGACTCGAGGTGCTGGCCGGCGTCCGAGAACGACAGGCCGTACAGGCGTCCTTCGCTGCCCGCCCCCGCGAGTTCGACCGAGGGGTTCACCCGGACGACACCGCCGCCGAAGCTCACCACGACGTGCGTGAGCTTCGCGTCGCGGTCGACGCGGGCCTGGTGCGAGGCCGCGTGGATCGCGTCATCGTCCCAGTTCTGCACCGACACGACGGTGAGCTCCGCGCCGTCGCGCACGATGATCTCGACGTTCTGCGCGTGGTGCGCGGTGCCCTCGTGCCGCAGCACGACGGTGCCGCGCGAATGCGGCTGCGCCTCGATCACGACGTGTGCGTGCGCGAGCCCGCCGGTGCCGGTCAGGCGCACCACGACGGGCTCGGCGAGTTCCACGTTCGCGGGGATCCGCAGCAGCGGAGCCTCGGCCTCGTGCGTCCACGCGAGGGCGGCGGGGAGGTCCTCCGGGCGGAAGTGTTCGCCGCGGGGAGCGTCGCCCACCGCCAGGCGCAGCTGCTCGACCTCGGCAGGAGCGTCCACGTCGACGGCGATGACACCGGTCGGACCGGCCTCATCGACGAAGAGCGGCGCGAGCCGGTCGGTCGGGCTGAGCTTCCAGTTGACCTCGCGGCCCGTGGGAGTGCCGAAGTCGGCCGGATCGAACGAGGTCTTCCGCTCCGAGCGCGTCTGCACGGGAACGGCGGATGCCACGAGGGCTGCCGGGTCGATATGACCTTCGGCGGCTGCGGGAGTCGGGGACTGAGTCGCAGTCTTCACTTAACCAACACTGCCTTCCATGCCCATCTCGATGAGCTTGTTGAGTTCGAGCGCGTACTCCATCGGCAGCTCCCGGGCGATCGGCTCGATGAAGCCGCGCACGATCATGGCCATGGCCTCGTCCTCGGGGAGGCCGCGCGACTGCAGGTAGAAGAGCTGCTCTTCGCTGACCTTCGAGACCGTGGCCTCGTGGCCGAGCTGGACGTCGTCGACACGGATGTCGATCGCGGGGTACGTGTCGGAGCGGGAGATCGTGTCGACGAGGAGCGCGTCGCAGCGCACCGTGTTCGCGGAGTGGTGCGCGTTGGCATCCACTCGCACTTCGCCGCGGTAGCCCGCACGACCGCCGCCGCGCGCGATCGACTTCGAGACGATCGACGACTGCGTGTACGGCGCCATGTGGATCATCTTCGCGCCCGCGTCCTGGTGCTGACCGGGACCGGCGAAGGCGACCGACAGGGTCTCGCCCTTGGCGTGCTCGCCCATGAGGTAGATGGAGGGGTACTTCATCGTCACCTTGGAGCCGATGTTGCCGTCGACCCACTCCATGGTCGCGCCCTCGTGGGCGACGGCCCGCTTGGTGACGAGGTTGTACACGTTATTCGACCAGTTCTGGATCGTCGTGTAGCGCACGCGGGCGTTCTTCTTCACGATGATCTCGACCACGGCCGAGTGCAGCGAGTCGCTCTTGTAGATCGGAGCGGTGCAGCCTTCGATGTAGTGGACGTAGCTGTCCTCGTCGGCGATGATCAGCGTCCGCTCGAACTGACCCATGTTCTCGGTGTTGATCCGGAAGTACGCCTGCAGCGGGATCTCGACGTGCACGCCCTTCGGGACGTAGACGAACGAGCCGCCCGACCAGACCGCCGTGTTGAGAGCAGCGAACTTGTTGTCACCGGCGGGGATGACGGTGCCGAAGTACTCCTCGAAGAACTCGGGGTGCTCCTTGAGCGCGGTGTCGGTGTCCATGAAGATGACACCCTGCTGCTCGAGGTCCTCGCGGATCTGGTGGTAGACCACCTCGGACTCGTACTGCGCGGCCACGCCGGCGACGAGGCGCTGGCGCTCGGCCTCGGGGATGCCGAGCTTCTCGTAGGTGTTGCGGATCTCTTCCGGAAGGTCTTCCCAGGACTGGGCCTGCTTCTCGGTCGAGCGCACGAAGTACTTGATGTTGTCGAAGTCGATCTCGCTCAGATCGGCGCCCCACGTGGGCATGGGCTTGCGACCGAAGAGCTGGTAACCCTTGAGGCGCGTCTTCAGCATCCACTCGGGCTCGGACTTCAGGGCGGAGATGCCGCGCACGACGTCCTCGTTGATACCGCGCTGGGCAAGCGCTCCGGCGGCATCGGTGTCGTGCCAGCCGAACTCGTATTGCCCCAGGCTTTCGAGCTCGGGTCGGTCGATGAGTACATCGGACATGGTGATCACTCTCCTTCTCGGGCCTCAACGGTGTCATCCGTCCCGACATTCCGAACTCCGGTCGAAGTCCCAGGAATGTCGCTGGTGGGCCCGCTCGAAGGCGCTGGCTGCGCGCCTAGACTGTCTCTGGTGCCGAACGCGTGAGCGCTGCACCCGGACCCTTTGATTCTACAGGCAAGACCCGCTCCTGGCACGGCAGCACCGCTGCCCCGATGCCCCTGAGCGGCCCGCTGCCAGGAAGCCCGACGCATGCCCTCCGCCTCGACCTCTTCTTCCCGCTCCGGCGTCGCGGGAGCGCTGCAGCGCTTCGTCGCGTGGCTGCCGACCGACGTCGACCGTCGCGTGCGCGTCTTCGCCTGGCTCTCGTTCGTCGCCGAGGTCCTCATCATCGGCACCGGCGGCGCCGTCCGCTTGACCGGTTCGGGACTCGGCTGCCCCACCTGGCCGCGTTGCACCGCCGATTCCCTCGTGAACACGCCGGAGATGGGCATCCACGGCATCATCGAGTTCGGAAACCGCACGCTGACCGGGCTCGTCGGCATCCTCGCGCTCATCGTGGTCGTGCTCGTCTGGCGGATGCGCCGGGAGCGCCGCGTGCTCTTCGTGCTCGCCTCGATCGTCCTGGCCGGCATCGTGGCGCAGGCCCTGGTCGGCGGCGTCACGGTCCTGACGGGACTGAACCCCTTCATCGTCGGCTTCCACTACATCGCGTCGGTGTCGCTCGTCGCCGTGTGCGCGGCCTTCCTCGTGCTGATGTCGTGGCCTGCGGGCCCCCGCACGCTGACCGCCCCGCGGTGGTTCGCGGGCCTGGTGCACGCCACGACCGGTGTCCTCGCTCTGACGATCGTGTTCGGCGTGCTGACCACCGGAGCCGGCCCGCACTCGGGCGACGCGGCCGCGGGCCGCAACGGGTTCGACGCAGAGATCCTCGAGCACGTGCACTCCTGGCCCGGCTACGCGCTCTTCGTCCTGACACTGATCGTCGTGATCGCCGCCTGGCGCCTGCGCCTGTCGGTTCGCCGCTGGGCGATCGCCCTCCTCGCCGTCGAGCTCGTGCAGATCGCCGTGGGCCTCTACCAGGCGCGCAACGGCCTTCCTGAGATCGCCGTCGGCACTCACATGGTGCTCGCCGCCCTCGCCGCGGCCACGATGACGGTCGTCGTCCTGCGCCTCAAGGAGCCGGTCGCGGCCTCCGCCTCCGCCGATCGCCGAGAGACCGCCTCGACCCGCGGCTGACACGCCCCCTCACCGAACGACCGCCCCGGATGCCATCGGCCCGGGGCGGTCGTCACGTTCGTCCCCTCGACTCCCGGCGTCGGGGCGGCCGGTTCACCCCTTATACGCTCATAGGTGATTCATCGGCGACCCCTAGCCGACGCCCTGACGCATACGACACCGTGGAGTGTCCGGTGCACCCCTGCGCCCGGATCCCTGGTGCCGCAGCACCGGAAACCGCATCCGCGCCTCCCCCGGCCGCGGAACGACAAGGAGTACATCTCATGCAGACCCGTCCCCGTCTGGTCACCAACGTCCCGTTCTGGGTCCTCGTGATCGCGTCGCTTGCCGCAGTGATCGGCGGACTCGTCCTCGTCCTGCGTCAGGTCGACGCGATCCAGGCTCTGGTCAACGACCCGAACGCCACGGTCGTCACCGTCTACGTCGCCCAGTCCTGGGTGTCCGTGGGTGCCGCCATCCTCGCCGCCGGCGCGATCGGCCTCGCCTCGGCCCTCGCCGTCGCCACGGTCGTCTCGACCCGCACGAACCCCGACGTCGCGATCGAGACCATCGATTGGACCAGCGACGACGAATCGGCCGCCGAGCAGATCCCCGCCTTCGCCACGGCGCCCGCGGCGACCGCCCCCGCCGCGCCGATCGCCGTCGAGGACGCCGACATCGAGACGCCCTCGACCGCTCCCGCGCCGCCGCAGGTCGCGGCCCAGAAGGACGACACGGACCCCGTCGCGCGCTGAGTCGGGACGAGAAGGCGCCCCGTCCCGACCTTCAGACCCCCATCCGTCGGACCGGCCACGTGAGATCGTGGGCCGTTACGTGGGGCCTGGGTCCGGTATCGAACCGGGCTCAGGCCCTTCAGGGTTGAGTCGGCCCGTCGGGGCTATCGACCAAAGAGTCGAACAAATGATGTCTCCGCACGCCCACCCCCGCGCTTCACCGAACACGCTCCGGCGCGCATTCGGTGAAGCGCACCTGCCACGCCGCGTCGACACCGACCGAGCCGACCCGAGAATGCATCGCGAGCACGATCCCAAATGAGCCGCGCCTCACCAGAATTTCTGGGATGAGACCCGATATCGGATCGATCTGCATCACTCCGCCTGCGATGCGCAGACGGCATCGCTCGGTCCACGCGCGCCAGCGCGGTGTGCGTGGGTGTACGGCGAGCCACCCCTGTGCGGGATCCCAGAGTTCTGCCTCCGCATCCGGTACAGCGAGATAGGTCACGAGTTCGCTCGTATGGGGCCCGGCATGTCGCGCGCGGGAGTGGAGGATGAGGCGCGAATCCGGCCACGGTTCGACCCGCCATTCGTCGACCCCGGTTCCCTTGCTCAGGCGCGGATCGGGCGGAGCCCAGACCGCACCGGCATCGGGATCGCACCGACTGGGCTGGAGCGCGAACCAGATCGACGTGCGGAATCCGGTCAGGGGTCCGAGCTGACGATTTGGCGGCGCGGCCCCGAGGACGTCCCGATCGCCGATGCTCCACGTCATGACCCCGCTGCTCGGATCGAGAGCGACGGAACAACGACCAGCGGATTCGACACTCGCGAACGAGTCTGCCGTGATGCGACGGCGATCAGCCGGGTTCGGGGGCTCGCTCCGCCGTCCCGTCTCGTTCGCCACCGGTGCAGCGACCCTGGCCGACCGATCGTTTCGCACAAGGTACCGATACTCCAGCGACGCCTCGGCGCGAACATGCGCAAGGTGAGGCCCCTCTATCCGCCACCGCCCGGGCGACCGCACCTCGATACACAACTCGAGCCCCGTCGTCGTGTCGGTCCAGGCCGCGCGAGTATCCTGCGCCTCGCACACGTCTTCTGCGGCCGCCTCGAAATCCGTGAGATCACGAGGCCACACGCCACGGGTATATCGGGCCGATCGGGGTTGCTCGGACGACGATGACGTGACAGTCAACGTCGCGGCGCGAAAGCCCGACCAGGGAAAGATCGTCACCCGCTCCCCCGCGCGATGCGTCACCTCGACGCGGACGGTTCGACGCGCGAATTCGACCGTCCTGATGATCTCGCCGTCGGTGGAGACCCACCGGCTATCTCCGATGGTGCTCGTGATCCCGCGCGCCGCCGGTCGACGGACCCCGGCCGGGATCTGCTGACCGACCGGGAACGGATCTACCGCAAGCGGGCCGAGATGCCCTGGATGCTCGATGCGAATTGTGCCGTCCCGGGTCTGGAGGACAACTCGAAAGCCGCCCGGCAGCGGATGGACCACCTCGGCGGGAATCTCGCGAGCGTGCTCCGGCGTGGCGGCGAGCGGCCGGTCGATCGCCAATCCTTCTCCGGACGGGGAAAGGATCTCGCCGGTGTCGGCGTGAGTCACCACCCTGACGGGCCGACTGCCGACCTCGAGATCGTAGGAGATCGTCGGCACGCCCATTCGATCCTCCCCTACCCCACTCGTCAGGGTCTGCCTGCGCGCGTCCCTGATCGTTCGGGCGTCGTACCGGGGGGCACCCGCCATCGACGACGGTCCTCCGCCGAGCGCGGCGGCGACACCCGGCAGATGGTTGACGAGTTCGAGGAAGCCGTCTTCGTCAGGACGTCCGTCTCCCACCAGCCGGAACCCGATGCGCACGTAGAGCGGAAATGCGCGTCCATTCGCGGGATCGACCTCGACGCGGAGTGATCGCGCGCCGAGACGGGCGAATCGCTCGAAAGAATCGCTGAACAGCCGGGCGACGAGAAAACCGGCCCGCAAGGACGGGCTGACGAGAAACATCACGGCGAACAGTTGGCCGTCAGGGGCGACGCGGCGTCCCGACATCCTCGCGTAGCCGAGCGTGCCGACGATGCTGCCGCGATGCTCCGCCACGACGAAGAGCGTGACGGCGCGTTCCGCGAGGACATCGAGGATGATGCTCGCGGTTGCCGGCCGACCGGCGGCGATGGGACCGTAGCGTTCTTCGTTGTAGAACGCCGCGACGCGGTGCGCGTCACGGACCGGATCGAACAGGCGGATGTCGACCACGTCGGTTACCGGATCGTCCGCGACAAGCGCCACGCACCAAGGCTCGCGAAGAGAACCGCGACGATCACGAGCGTGCTGACCGCGACGCCGGCGGTGACGACGAAACCGCCGACCGAGGCCGACATGCCATAGAACGTGCGAACGGCGCTCGCCGCTTCTGCCTGTCCACCGACGAGCGCGGCGACCGCCTGCTCCGTGTAGGGCGCTCTGATGAGCATGGCCGCCTGTGCAAAGGGAAGAACGTTGATGCCATCGGCCACGGATGCGGGCAGCGTGCCCGAGGGAACGTATGCGCCCGAGAAGAACCCGATCAACGATCCCACGACGGTCGAGAGGGCGGTGAACGCGCCCGTCGACCGCAGGAATGTGACGGCGAAAGCGGCGAGCGCGGAAAACGCGGCGCTCGAGAGAAGGACGGCTCCCAACGTCTCCCCCGCGTTCGTGGGGCTCAGCAGGTCGTCACCCTGAACCATCAGATACAGCTGGCCGATGGAAATGATGAGCGACGTCATGACCACAGAGACGATGAAGCCCGCGATCATGTAGCCGAGGATGAGGTGGCTGCGGCGAATCGGCGAAACGATGAAGTCGCCGAAGCGACCTGAGACGTTGTCGTCCACGAATACGCCGAGCGCTGCGATCGACGTCGTCAACGTGGTGATCATGGTGATACCCGCGAACACCCAGGAGTTCACGAACCAACGGACGTCGGCGTCGGAAGCCGTCGGAAACCACGTCTTGAGGCTGTCGACCTGGATGCCTCCGAGGAACAAGCCGTACAGCGCGATGAGGATGAGCGCAGACAGCAAGGAGAAGAAGACCCCGACGCGGTCTCGGAAGAAGACACGGAGGTTGCGACCGGTCAGCAACGCAATACTCCTCATGCGGTTTCTCCTCCGACGAGCGCAAGGAAGACGTCGTCCATCGTTCCGTGGCGAAACTCGAAGTCATCGATCGGCAGGACTGCGAGGAGGCCCCTGGCTGCGTGCGAAGACGCCACGGGGATCACGACATCGGCACCGACCAGGCGAGCATTCATTCCCCGAGCGCGGCACGCGGTCATGACCCCCGCCTGATCCTCGGACCGCACGGTGAGGATGCTGGAGCTGTACTGAGATCGAAGCTGCGCAGGCGTCCCCTCGGCGATGATCCGTCCCTTGTCGATGATGGATACACGGTCGGCGTTCTCGGTCTCCTCCATATAGTGCGTCGTGAGGAAGACGGTCGTACCGAGCGAGGCGCGTGACTCGTGAATCGTCGCCCAGATCCTCTCCCGGGACTGTGGGTCGAGACCGGCAGTGGGCTCGTCGAGGAACAGCACCCGAGGCTCGTGCAGGAGCGCACGGGCGATGTCCGCCCGTCGCTTCTGTCCGCCGGAGAGTGGCCCGTAGCGGCGTTCGAGGAAGGATCCGAGCCCGACGAGGTCGGACAGCGTCCCGATGCGGCGACGCGCCTCCCGTGCGTCGAGTCCATAGAAACCGGCGCGAACCGCCAGGTTCTCGCGTACAGAGAGCAGCGGGTCCAGAAGGGAGGACTGGAAGACGGCTCCGATGCTTGCCCGAACGTCATGAGGTCGATGCGCCACGTCGTAGCCGTTGACCGAAATGGACCCCGACGTCGAGGTCAGCGTGGTCGTGATGCAGCCGATCGTCGTCGACTTACCCGCGCCGTTCTCGCCGAGGAACGCGAAGACGGAGCCCCCTGGCACAGAGAGAGACACGTTATGGACAGCGCGCCGTCCCCCGTAGTCCTTACAGAGATCGACGACTTCTATGGACATGAGCGCTCCTTCTTCTCTCATCACCCGCGCATCCGTGGCACAGTCCCGCCATCACGAACCGTTCCCCGCGAGGGGTGGGATGGCCATGTCGTGCAACGCCGGCTCCCGTGATCCCTCGTCCGAGGACGCGGTGGCGGCGATCGATTCCGTCGGGATCCAACTGCCGTGCAGGCCGAGCGGCACGCGCGAGGGCAGATGGATCCGCGCCAGTTCGTCACCCGCGAAGTCGGCGGCGGAGAGAACCACGAGATCACTGGCTCCCCTCTCGGGGTCATGCACGTAGCCGAGCAGATAGCCGTCGTCTTCCGCTTCGGTCCCCCCGCGTCGGGGCACGAAGATCGCTTCTCCGATCGCCGCGTCACGGGGGAAACTCCGCCGCAAGGTGCGGCCGCTCACGAAGTCGTGCTTGTACAAGACGTTGTCGAATTCGACGTCCGTCATCGTGTCGAGCTCTCTCGGGCGCCACGTCTGGACGAACGCGGCGGCGCTCGCGGTGTACGCGAATCGGTGGGGACGACCCAGCACGCGATCGTCGACACGAGGAAACTCCTGTGGGCGATCATCGAGGGTCTGTCGCACGACACGACCCGTGCGCGTGTCGATCGCGAAGCGTTCGAGCGACGGCGATCCGTGGCCGCTGATCTCTCCCGTCCGTCCGCTGAACATGGACGGGTGCGTCACGACGTCGAGAACGATTCCGCTCGACGTGTCATGCGCATTGACAGTGTGGTAGGCCCACACGGGCTCGATCTCGAACCACGTGGGCTGCGCGTGGGAGTCGCCGCGCCGCAAGAGCCCCAGTCGCGCGATCGACCGCGGGCTCCATCGGAAGGGGAACGGATCGCCCGCGACGGCCGACAGCGCGTGGAAGGTGACCGGCAGATCCATGAGCACGAGATAGTTCGTCGTGAGCGCGAAATCGTGCATCATCGGTCTGTGCGCGAGTTCGATGCTCTCGCTGCGGATGAGCTTCCCCGACGCCGCGATCACGGTGTAGTCCACCGTCTGCGATCCCGCGAAGTATCCGAGGCTGTGAAGCTCGCCGGTGAGGGGGTCCACCTTCGGATGCGCAGACATCGCCCCGCGCAGCGAGCCCCCGAAATCGCAGGGGCCCACGGTGTCGAGTTCATCGGTCAGCTCGAACGGAAGTGTTCCTCCTTCTGTGAGCGACAGGGTCTTTCCCGCGTGCCCGATGACGTTGATGTTCGATGCGGCATCCATCCCCCCGAGTACTCCGTAGGTGCGCCGCGGCTCCTTCAACGCGCGAGACACCGGTGCCTGTCGAACCCATCGGTTGCGATACCACTGGGCGCGGCCGCCGCCGACGCGGACTCCGTGGATCATCCCGGCGCCCAGGTAGTAGTGAAAACGCGGATGCTCGATTCCGAGCGCATTGGGACCGTTGCGCACGTAGCGCCCGTCGAGATCTGCCGGAATGGTGCCCGTGACCGGCAGGTCGAAGGCGGTCACTTCCTCTCGGACGGGCGCGAAGTGACCCCGACGGTAGGGGGACGGGCGAGCCATGATCCTCTTCTTTCGGTACGCAAACGGCGGGTCAAACGTCGCGAACCATCGCGACAGGCGACAGACGCAACATTCGGCGGGTGGAGAGGAGGTTTCCCAGCAGCAGGGCGACCAGCATCACTGCGGCGGTGAGGACCACATCGCCGATGCCGAGCCACGGCCGCAGCGTGCTGTCCCCGAAGAGTTGCGCAGCCCCGCCGATGGGAATCCCGAGCACTCCGCAGAGCACGACCGTCACGATCGACGCGATCGTGCCGATGGCGATCATGAAGGCCCCGACCATCGCCGTGTGCGTCGCGTACACCGCGCGCACCGCGTTCGCGCTGAAACCCATCGCCCGCATCGTCGCGATCTCACCGCGCTGCCGTCGGAAAGCGAAGGCGACGACGTTTGCGACGAGCACCGCGCAGATGAGCGCCATGACGACGACGAGGGCCCACATGATGGCGCGCTGGGCGGTGTGGATCGCGAAGATCAGCCCGGCAGTGTCCTGGGCGGTGGAGAACGTGATCCCTGGGAAACGGGCCGCCAACGCGACCGTCTCTGCCGCGGGGTCGACGCCGGGCCCCAGGGTGAGGAGCACCTGCGTCAGCGCGTGGGGACGATCGAGGATCTCCTGCACGCCCGCGACATCCATTACGACGAAGCTGGAGCGGAACAGGCCGAACCTGCTGTTGTCGTAGACACATGACACCCTTACCCGGGTCGAGGTGTTGGCCTCGGGTGCGCCCGCGAGGGACAGGGTCAGGGTGTCGCCGATCGATATGCCGAGGTCGTCGCGCTGCCGCTGATTGATGCATACATCCCCCGCTCCGTTCGGGGGCGATCCCGCAAGGAGGACATACCCCTCGGCAACGGTGTCCGAGCCGACCACGACGACACCGGTATCGTTCCCTCCCACCGAGAGCTGCGCGCCCGCTGTGATCCTCGATCGGACCGCGGTCACACCCGTCGATTCCTGCAGGTTCGAGATCAGCTGCCCACCAGCATCGTCGAGGTAGGTGACCACGTCGGTCTCGGGGTTGAGCATCGAGTACTCGTAGCCATCGGCGAAACCGGACACATCGCCGCTGACGATGTCCTTCGCGGACTGCGTCATCATCGCGCCCATCCCGTTGATGGCGGCGAAGGAGAGAAGAAGCCCGAACGTCGCCACGGCCACGCTCGAGAACGTGCGGACCGTGCGCCGGTCGGTGCGGATCATCGCGAGCGCCATGAACACGAGGTAGCTCGCCGTCAATCCCACTCGTCGCTCCTCCGCCCCCGTGGGCCCGCGGCGCGAGGACGCTTCATCGATCCGTGTCATGAGCGGTCGCCTCCCGCCGTTCGGCAGCGGAGAAGTAGACGGCATCGCTGCGGAACAGCCGCCTCGCGAACTCCGGATTGTTGCGCAGTTGTTGGCGTACGTCGATGCCGAAGCTCTCGTCGGGAACGTGGCGCGGTGGATCGGAAACCGCGTCGATGAAGTCATCGACGCGTCGGCGCATCGTCCGGCCGTGCTCCGATTCGCCGTAATCGAAGACGATCATCGGGCTCCCGACGTTGTACGCGTCGACGACACTCGCACCGTAGCTGCCGAGCAGGCGTCGAAGGTAGTCAGCGGCCTCAGTGGAATCGAAAGGACTCGCAGAAGTCGACAACGCCAACGCTCCCTTGCCGGTGAGCAGTCGGCGGTGGCTCAGGCGTGTCGTCCGCTCGACGAAGGTCATCATCGTCGAGTTCACGTTGGCGCAATAGTTCGGACTCGCCAGGATCACGCCGTCCGCGTCGAGCATCTGCTCGATGATGCGTTCCGCGTCGTCGTCGAACACACAGCCGTCTTTGCGGAAGCATCGGCCGTTGCCGTCGCACACCGAGATGCGTTGCCCCCAGAGGGCGATGGACTCGAACTCCCAGTCGGGTCGACGACGATGCAGGTAGTCCCGCACGGCGGAGAGCAGCACTCGCGTGTGACTCAGGTTGTTCGGCCGTGGGCTCGAGTGCACGGCGACGATTCTCACGCCCCACCTCCGCGCGAAGCTTCGGAGTCCGAAACGATCGCGCCGTCAGCGAGATGGATCACGCGTCGCCCCGCCGCGATCACCCGATCATCGTGCGACGAAACGAGGATCGTGACGCCCCTTTCGTCATTCAGACGACGCAAGAGCCGGAGAATGCCATCGGCATTCACGGAGTCGAGGCTCGCCGTCGGCTCATCCGCCACGAGGAGAGCGGTCTCGCTCGTCACCGCGCGGATGATCGCCGCGCGCTGCTGCTGCCCGCCCGAGAGCTGCGCGGGAAGCACGTCGAGCTTGCTCCCGAGTCCGACCTCGTCAAGGAGCGCACGGGTGCGATCACGCGCCGCGCGGGTCAGCCTCTTCTGCAGCCGCAACTGAAGGACGGCGTTCTCGTACACCGACAGGGATGCGACGAGGTTCGATCGCTGGAAGACATACCCGACGCGGTCACGGCGAAAATCGGCGAGCGCTCGGGGAGACAAGGTCGTCAGCTCGACATCATCGACCCGAACCGATCCCGACGACGCGGAATCCAAGCCACCGATGACGTTGAGAAGCGTGGTCTTGCCCGACCCGGACGGTCCCGCGAGCACAACGAACTCACCCGAGGAGATCTGGAGGCAGACATCGCGATTGGCGTGCAGGAGATCCGGGCCGTCACCATACGTGCGCTCCAGGTGTTCGACGACGATCATGAGGACGCCCCCGCGACGAAGCTGTAGCTGATCTCCGCGCTCGCGACGGTGTGCCCACCCACGGTGGCCGTCGCACGCACTTTGCCCATCGATGCCAGCTGAGCGAGATTGTCAGCGGTCAACACGAGCTGATCCCCCGGACGGACCACTCCCCGGAATCGCGCGACGTCGATACGGGCAAGCACGCAGAGGCGCTCACCGATGTCGAAGAGCAGGCCACCCGCCTGTGCGAGCGCTTCGATGATCATCACGCCGGGCATGATCGGGTTGCCGGGGAAATGTCCCGCAAAGTACGGCTCATTGGTCGTCACGTTCTTGATCGCGACGATACGAGCACCGGGAACCAGCTCCTCGACGCGATCGAGGAGGAGAAACGGATAGCGATGCGGCAATCGCTTCATGATCTGAGAGGCGGTGACGAGAGCGGGACTCGGGGTACCTGGCATCCCTCTCATGCCGTCAACCCTCCGTCGACGACGAGGCAATGCCCGTTGATGTAGGACGCCGCGGGGCTTGCGAGAAAATGCACGGCGTTCGCGACCTCCTCCGGACGACCGAATCGCCGATCGGGGATGAGCGCCCGGTAGTCCTCCTTCATCGCCGAAGGCAATCCGTCGAGCATCTCCGTCTCGATGAAACCCGGAGCGACGGCGTTGACTCGGATGTTCATGCGCGCGAGTTCTTTCGCGAGCGTTCGGGAGAAAGCGAGCACTCCGGCTTTGGCCGCCGCGTAGTTCGACTGGCCTGCGGGACTCGTGAGGGCGCTGACCGAGGAGATGTTGACGATCGTGCCCGACTGCTGCGTCGCCATCAGCCATGCGGCTTGCTTGCTGCAGGCGAACGCGCCCGAGAGATCCGTGTCGATGACCGATCGCCAGGCATCCTCGCTCATCATGAGCGCGAACGAGTCCTTCGCATGACCGGCGTTGTTCACCTGGACATCGAGGACACCCCAAGCGGCTTTGATCTCCTGGAACATGCGCTTCACCTCGGCGAACGACGAGATGTCGGCGCGTACCGCAAGGACCCGACCGGGATGATCACCCTCGAGCCGGTCGAGCACGGCGAGGGTCTCCGGGCGGTCGCTGCGGTAGTTCACGGCGACGGATGCGCCATCCGCCAGGAACCTTTCGGCAACGGCGAGGCCGATTCCCCGCGTTGCTCCTGTCACACACACGCGTCTTCCTTCGACCACGATCAGGCCTTCCTCACCACGGCGGAGGTGACGCCGCCGTTTACCGTCGATACCGTGACAAGGAGGGTCTGGCCGGATTCAGCTGCAGACAGAGCGAGCACGTACGCCAGTGCCTCGTTTCCGCCGAAGCACTCGCCGGCCAGGAGCCGGGGCAAGGCGATGGGACCTCTGTGTCCGATCCCCCGGATCGCGGCGAACTCGTTGCGCGTGATGGCACCGAGTCCGTTCGCCGTACCGACGACCGTGTCGACATCGCTCACCGCGAGTCCCGCATCATCGAGCGCCGCCCGCATCGTGTAGGCGATCGTGTCGTCCTGCTCCGGCCAGCCGATGTAACTGACACCGGCGCCTGTCGCCGAGGCGAGGGAAAGCCCGAGTACATGCGCCATCGGCTCGGTGCCGCGTTGCTCGGCTGATCGCGCGGATTCGAGGACCACGACGGCGGCCGCCTCACCTGTTGCGAACGGGAGCTCGCGATCCAGGTTCGGCGCGGCGGTGTCGAAGTAGTCCGTCATGATCTCGTTGGTCTCATCGATGGACATCGCGAAGATCGCATCGGCTTTGTCCGTCTCGATCAACTGCGCCCCGTATGCCACTGCAGAGCCCCCGACGAGTGTGGAGTTGGCCCCCTTAAGCCCGAGCGCGAGACTGGCCTGGCCGTTCGCGACGTTGTAGACGGTCTGCGTGAACAGAGCGGGGCTCGCGTTCATGAGCCCGCCCCCGATCAGGCCGTCGAGATAGTCGCTCACGACCCGCTGTGGTCCGTACTCGGTGTTCGCCACGATGCCGATCCGTTCCCGATCGGCGGAAAGCTCGGCGAGCCGGGCCGTCGCGAACGCGTCGACGGACGCCGCCATCGCGAGTTGACTGAACCGCTGCTTGCGTCGCAGTCCCACAGACGTGACGTAATCCTGGATCCTGAACTCCGCGGGCACCGCACGAACCGCGTGCCCGACCGGCCCCGACGAGGCGGCCTCGGCCGTGTCGACATCGGGGAAGACCCAACCTTCGTGATCATCTGCGTGATCTCTCGCCGACAGACCCAGCGCCGAAACGGCGCCGAGGCCGGTGATCGCCAGAGGCTCGTTCATGCTCTCTCTCGCTTTCTCAACTGCTGTTCCGCGAGGGACACGGACCGATCGGCAGAGGCGATCAGCTGCGGCAATCCAGACCCGTGTTCCCCCCACTGGCCCGTGATGAAGAGATTCTCCAGACTCGTCCTCTGGCTGATTCGCCGAACCATGTAGTTATCGACGTCGTGGGCCCACCCCGTCGCCGACCCTCCCGTATGGCCGAACTCGTCGGCGTAGTCGATCGGGGTGACACTGCGCCGGTAGACGCTGCTCGTTCGCAGTTCGGGCAGAAGGATGTCGGCGACCATCGCCTCGATGCGCTCCGAGTAGTCCGCGTAGAAAGCGGCATCGTGGAGATCGGGATCGTGGTACATGTCGACCTCGATCCGCACGAGGTTCCGACCAGCGGCAGCGACTCCGGGATCGATGTTGGTCATGACGTGCACCTTGACGACCGGATGTTCGGGCAGGGTCCCGGTTTCGAGAACGCGATACGTCTCGAAGACGTCCGTCGACTCCGTCACGTAGTGACGCGCGGCGCGACCGAATCGCGTCAGATCCACGCCGACAAGAGTGTGGAACAGACTCAGCGACGAGTGCCCTCGTCTCCGTCCGCCCGCGTCGATGCCGGCGAATCCGTGCCGTTCGAGCATTTCACCGAGGGTCAGGGCATCTCCGTTGAAGAAGACCACGTCCGCACGTCGGACGGTGCCATCAGCGAGAACGACTCCGCTCGCTCGGCCGTCCTCGACGACCAGGTCGGTCACCAACGAGTCGAAGAGGAACTCGCAGCCGGCGAAGCGCAGGCGGTCGACGATCGAATCGACGAGATGACACATACCGCCACGCGGGTAGACCATGCCCTTGCCGTAACACTCTGTGATGAATCCAGCCATGATCAGCAGCGATGATTCATCGCATTGGATCCTTATCGCCAGGGCCGTTCGCAACTCCGGATCAGCAATCGTCTCCCGGCAGAACTCCTCGAAGCCGCGACGATGGTTGCGCATCATGAAGCGTCCGCGGTCGCGCGGATCTTCCGACCCATCGCCGAGAAACGAATGCATGAAGCGGAAGAAACGGGTCAGGTCGTCTACCGAGTCCGGGAACTCCCGGCCGAGTTCCGCTTCGAGTCGCTCCAGTCCTGTCGGCATCTCGAGACGCCGCTCGCCGATCGTCAGCACGTCAGCGATGTCGACCGGCTCCAACTCCACCGCGTCACTCAGGTCGAGCGATGCGAGCAGGCGTGCGAGGGGCTCGCCTTCTCCACCGCCGAGGAGATGTGACACGGCCAGATCGAATCGGTCGCCCGCCTCGTTCTCGAAGCCACCGAAGTAGCCTCCTGCTCGACCGGTGCGCTCCAGAACGACGACCCTGTGACCACGTTCACGCATCCGTGCGGCGGCGACCAGACCCGCCATTCCGGCGCCGACGACCACGACGTCAGAGCTTCGCATCGAAACCACTTCCGTCGGTCACGACGCCGGGGTTCTCAGAGAAGAACGTCGTCATCTTCTGGGCGACGTCCTCCGGCCAGCGGAAGAGGAATCGCCCGCCCTCGACGAGAGTGACGTGTTCCGTCATCCCGAGGGCGACGACGGATGCGTCGCGGACTTTCGTCAGTCGGTAATAGAAAATGAGCCTTGTCGTCTCCTGCGGCCTTATGAAGGTCTCGAGCCGCAGTTCGTCGCCGAAGCGCCCGAACCCCTTGAAGGAGACACGCGTCTTCGTGACCGGGGCGAAGATCGGTCCGCCTTCGACCTCGATCATCGGCTGACCGCCGATCATCTGTTCGATGAGCGCGAAGCGTCCGGCCTCGAACCACACGAACGTATTGCTGTGGTGGTAGACGCCAGCCATGTCTGTTTCGGCGAAGCGGACCGAGAACCTGATCTCATTCGGCAGCGTGATCACCGATGCGGTCATCGAATCTCCAGAAGGTCGAGCACGTGCTGCGCGCAAAGCGAACGGATAGGGAACCACAGCACGGCGACGGTCGAAACGAAGCCGATCCCGAAGGGAGCGAGAAACGCCCACCACGTCGGCGCGAAGACGAGAGTCGTGCTCCCGACGGCGAAGGTGAAGGCCTGGTCGCTCGAGGTGAAACCGACGGCGTTGACACCGGCGATGAGAATCGCAGCCAGGATCCCGCCGACGGCGTAACCGGTCACGTACTGCGCGACGATCTCCATCAGGTACATCCGCCGAAGCGCGCTCGCCGAGGCCCCCGCTGCTTTCAGCACAGCGAGATCTGCCGCTCGGGCGAGCATCGCGGAGTATACGAGCGAGGTCAGACCGATGCAGATGATGAGAAAGGTGAAGGTCGACGCCGTGACGAGAACGATTCCCCAAATCTTCGGTCCGAGCATGAGCAAAGACCAACTGGTTTCCGACCAGAGGGAGAGCGTGGTCGCACAACGGAGATCGGCGGCCGCAGCTTCTATCTCCGAACGGACGGTATCGGTCTGCGGCGCATCGATCAGCAACGCGTTAGCCCGATTCTCATCATCGAAGAGTTCGTGGGCGAGCACCTGCCGGTCGACGAGCACCCAGCTTTCCAGTGTGAAATTGGGTGTGGATGCCGTGACCACCGCATCCACGGTTTCCTCGAGTCGCGATGTGCCGATCGAGATGACCACTGTGTCTCCCGAAGTGACACCGAGTTGCCGGGCGACTCGCTCGGTGAGCACGATGCGGTCCGCGCCGATTCGCTCCGCCGGGAGCCCGAAGTTCTCGGCGAGCGCGTGTTCAGCAGCCAGATCCACTCCGACGAGGGTCGCGGACGCGCTTGCAGGTCGGTCGGTGGAGGTCGACGGGTTCGCAAGGTTGACGCTCAGGTTCAGGCGCGAATGGACCGACGCCGCCCCCACGGAGCGAGCCACGTCCGACATCTCCGCGGCGTCGATCGTGAGGATGTCGCCGCTCGTCGCCGGCTGCAAGAGCCAGGGCGCGCCGACGGTGCCGAAGAGCAGACGATCCGCATTCTGTCCGATCGCACCCACGAACGACAGAGCGATGATGAAGAGCGCGATGCCCAGCGCGACCTGCGCAATGACGCCGACCGCTTCGCGCCGATAGGAGATCACGTCTCGCAGAGCGGTTGCTATCAACGCGCCCTCTCCGATCGATCGATGTCGGCTGCTGCCGCAAGCTGTCGCGGGTGGAGCGAGCGCCGACGAACGACGAGGTCCGCGCCCGCCCGATGGCATGCCGTGCCGATCGTGTCGTCGATGAAGACCCGGGTGAACGCGACGCCCGGATCGCCGTGGACGACACTGATCTCATCGAAGCTGCCGAACCCGAGCGCGAGACCAAGACCGCGATACTTCGCCCACGCCTCCTTGGCCGTGAAGATAGGAAGCAGGCGAGAAGGGTCGCGGGAGATGCTCTCCCGCTCCCCCGCGGTGAAAAAGCGCGCCGGCACAGTGCCGACGATACGACGCTCTCGCGGTGCATTCCGCCGCTCGAAGTCGATTCCCACGTTGCTCGTCGCCACGGCGCAGACCGTCAGGTTGCCGGTGTGCGACATCGAGAACCAGACGCCCGGCGTCTCGACCTGAGGTCGATGGCCGGGGCGACGCCGCACCCGCAGGTCATCGACTCCCAGAACGCCCGCCGCGTCGGAGAGCAAGGCGCGACCCGCCGCTCGGCGCAACGGCCACCCGCCCGCGCCGTGCTCGGAACGATCGATCCAGTGCACGACGATCACGCGGCTGCCCCCAGCACGGCGGTGCTGACGCTCAGCAGCTCGGTGACGGCGGCGACCTCGCGGCGCCGGATCTCGCGGACTGCGGCGATCAGACCCGCCCACTCGTCTCGCGGATCCCGCTGCGCAGCGCGGGCGTGCATGGTGTGAGCGAGCACGCGCCACCTCCCGCCCAAAGCCGCGTACTCCGACGCGACCGCGGCCAGATGGCTGTTGTTCACGTGCGTCGAGGCGGCGTGAAGCCCCCGCGCGAACAGGTGACGTCCGGCGCCGCCTCCGGAGCCGATCTTCTCCAGCGTCGTCGCCATCGACAACAGCTCGACGCGCATGGCGGGAGCATCCAGCACATCGGGCATCGACGTGAGTGCGCGCTCCAAGGCCTTGAGTGCTCGCTCGCCCTGGGTGTTGTTGGCGGGGTTGAGGAAGAGCTCTGCGCTCTCGACGAGTGACAGGGCCAGGACCTCGCGCAGATCGGGCACATCCGCAGGCGGGATGATTCGCCCGACCGCGAATCGGCGCGCAGGGCACGCCATCGAGATCGCGCCGTCACTGGGCATAGCCGTGGCCACCGCGACCTCCTCCGCGCTCAGCTCCAACGGATGTGCCCAGAGGTAGTCGTTCACGAAAGACGAGCCGTCTGCGGAGATCGACCGCACGGGGAGGGCATGCTCGCCGAACGCGTGAACGTCTTTCCAGGGAAGCACTCCCCGGAAAGACGACAGCTCTCGGGCTTCGCAGTAGAGGTAGGGCAGTGTGCCTGCGTCCGCCCACTCACGGGCGCGAGCGAGCATCGCGCCGGCGGTGGCGTGTGAGAGGAATTCGATTCGAGCGCCCGTGCGTCGAGCGAAGAAGTGCTCGAGATCATGAATGCGGCTGTTGATGTAGTAGTTCTGGCCGTCGCGGTGGAAGAGCAGCCCGAGTCCACCGCCGATGACATACGCCAGCTCTTCATCGAGCACGAACTCCGTGCCGGTGAAGGCGTTGTTGATCATGGTGGAGAAGCAGTGGGACCCTCTGAGGTAGGTGTCCGGCCACTGCGTGCGCGGCGTGAGCTTCATCAGCTGGCCCGTCTCGTCGCGTACAGCGCATGTGCGTCGAGCGCGGTGCGCTCGACGCGAGCGATCTCGGCGAGCGCCGCGTCGTCGCCTCCGAGGAAGTCGAGGTGCAGTGCGGCTGAGCGGGCGAAGCCCGCGCGCGTCTCGTCGGCAATCGTGTCAGCGCCGTAGGAATCGATCGCGGTCACGAGCACGGACCGGTGAAACGAGTCGTCGCCGGCGCCCAAGGCCGCAACGCCACGTCGATATGCACGAACGTTCTCGCGCAGCGGACGACTCGAGACGAACGACTCGAGCCGTGACAAGCCATCCCGTGCTGTCGTCATCCGCAGAAAGAGGAGCCGAAGAGACCGCCGTGCTCGGGTGGCGAAGTCGTAGCTCGTCGGTGCAACGATGGCCCGGAAGGAAGGTACGGGTGCCGCGTATCCCCACAGCGATGATTCGCCGCGTTGCAGATCGTCGTAGGAGACGGTCCGGTCGTCGAACGTCGACGTGATCCGCACGCTTGCGTCGCCGAAGTTGCTCAGCGCGACAGGCCGCACGGTCGTTTCGCCGCTCACGGGGTCGCGCTCGGGGTGAAGAGAGTAGAACGGCGTAGCTTTCCACCGCCGCTCGGCGAGTGCGTGTTCACGTCGAGCGGCATCGAGGAACAGCCCGACGTCCACGCTCCGGAACTGCTCGCAGTTGAACCCCGCCGCCTCGAAGAGATCGAACGCCGCATCGAACCCACCGAAGTCATCGAGGCCGCCCGGATCGGCGTAGCGGATGCCGGACGCCATCACCACGAGCGCGCTCGGCTCGACCGTGATGCCCAACACGTCGAAGATCATTCCCGCAGGCACGAGGGCCGGGTGGGAGCGTGGCTCGAGGAGCGTCGGCGAGTCCATCACTCGCCCCGCCTCACCCGTCGGAGAGCGATGCAGGTGTTGTTCCCACCGAACCCGAAGGAGGTGGAGATGACGACGTCCACTCCGTGGGCCTCGCGCGAGGCGGTCGGAAGATCGAGTTCCGCAAACTCGTGCATCGGCTCCGCAGTGCCGACGTTGCCGGGAATGAAATCACCTTCGAGCACGGCGAGGCCCACGAGCATCTCTAGACTGCCCGCGCAACTGAGAGTGTGTCCGTGCAAGGGCTTCGTCGAGCTGATCGGGATACGGCCCAGAACATCCCCGAACACGCGGGCGAGCGCGTTCAGCTCCATGGCGTCGTTGTAGCGCGTACCGGTTCCGTGAGCGTTGATGTAATCCACGTCATCCGGTCGCAGCCCGGCGTCTTCGAGACACTGGGTGATTGCGAGAACGGCGCCGGCGCCACTCGGGTCGGGAGCCGTCGCGTGATATGCGTCATCGGAGAGGCCGTATCCGCACACTTCGCCGTAGATCTTCGCGCCGCGCGCGATGGCAGACTCCGCGCTCTCCAACACGAAGATGCACGCCGCCTCGCCCAGTCCTGTTCCGTCGCGACTCTCGTCGAACGGTCGCACGGCGTCGTGCGTCAACGACTTCAGCAGCGTGAAGCCGGAGTACGAGAGCATCGAGAACGGCTCCGCACCGCCCGCGAGTGCGACGTCCGCCTGCCCGGCTTTGATGAAGTCGTAAGCACGTCCGACCGCGTTGCTTCCCGCCGCGCAGGCGGTCGAAACGGCGGCTTGGGGGCCCCGTAGGCCGAACACGCTGCGGATCGTCGCGACCACGGTGCCGGGCGTACGCACGACGGTCGTTCCCGGGACGAGTTCGCCGCGCAGCTTCCGCTCTGCATACGTGTGATTCGTCTCCACGCCCGCGTTCGACGAAGCCACGACGACGGCCGTCCGGAACGGGCCGAGCGCTTCCAGAGGAATGCCGGCGTCGGCGAGGGCGACCGCCGCACAATGCACACCGTAGTGCTCGGCTGTTTCCCAGTCGGGGTGCTGCGCAACGAGGGCCGAAAGCTCTGCCGGGAGCTCGGGGATGACCGCTCCCTGGTCGAACGGAAACGCCGCGGTGTCGAAGGACGGGATCTTTCGGAAGCCGCTCGATCCGGTACGGAGCGAGTCACTGAATTCGCGCATCGTGTTCCCAATCGGACTCAGCAGTCCGACACCCGTGACGTAAACGCGTGTGCTCATCCTCGAAGGCGCCTCTCCGCGGTGTCCAGCGGGCACTGGTCAGGCGGCGTCGACACGTTGTGCGCGCACGTAGTCCGCGATCGAACGAACCGACGTGAAAACCTCTGGTTGATCGTCGGGCAGTTCGACATCGAAAGTCACGTTGAGTGCGAGGACCACCTCGAGGATGTCGATGGAGTCGAGATTGAGCGACGACTCCTCGTGTTCGGTTCCCTCCGCAAGAGAAGCGAAGATGGGCGCGTCCACGTCGACGTCGACGGGATCGATCTCCAGCCCCAGTCGCTCAACGATGGCCACGACGATCTCTCGTTCGATGGTCTGTTCGGTCATGACAACTTCCTTCGTCTCTTGCGGTGGGGAAAACATCGAAGACGGCGCGTGCTCATGGCTCTGCCCCTGATCACTCCTTGTCTGGGCTCGGATGTCCCCGCGTCGGGGTGCGAGAGCGGGACGGCCACGAGCGCGTCGCGTCGCGCGGAGCACCCGTCGGCGAACCGGCGAGGAGCCTCAAACGCCTCATCTCGGGAACATCTGCTCCGTCGTTGCACCACGCCGGGCGCCCTCCGTGAGGAACTCGCGCACGGACACGTCTCGTTCTGAACACTCGGCACTGTCGCCGTCTGGAACGTTGCCTGGCCTACTCGCGACCGGGCATCGTCCGCCTTCAGAAGTGCTCATGTATGAATGCTAGAAGGTCACTCTTGACTCCTCCAAGCGATTTCACCCGCCCAGCGAAGGCGAGGCCTCTCTTACGCTGAAGACATGGTCCGTAGGAAGAAGACGCCCCACCCGTTCGACGAACATCTGGGTTCGGCGATACGGGCGGCGCGGCAGCGCAGGCGCGTCACGCGCGAGGCCCTTTCGGGAGAGACCGGCATACCCGTGTCGAACCTGAAGCGACGCGAAGACGGGCTCAACGAGACCTCCGTCTCCGAGCTCGAGCGCATCGCATCCGTCCTCCGCATACCGACACGCGAGATCGTCGACATGGCCCTCGTCGACTACAGCGCCGCCGGCTCGGGGTCGAGCGGCTCGCCGCAGGACGGCCTCAAGAAGCTCCTTGCCTCGGTGTCGGAAGCCCCTCCTACCATCGAGGCCGCGGACAACGTGACCTACCTTGGCCATGTTTCTCCCGGCCTCCTCGACGCCGCCAACACCGACGAACGCACCGGGGCGACCGACTGATCACCGACAGGGGGAGCATGAGAGAACTACTCGCCCTCGCCGCGCGCCTCGGCGTCACCGTGCACGTCGCTCATCTCCCGGAGCCGTATCGGGGCTTCTACGATCACGAGCGGCGCATGGTCGTATACGACTTCGCCCTCACTCCCATCGAGCGTTCCTGCGTCCTCGCCCACGAACTCGGACACGCGTTCTACGGACACCGAGGTCGAAACGATCCCCGGGCCGAGGCCGCTGCCGACGCGTACGCCGCTCGAGTTCTCGTCGATCCGGAGCAATGGTCTCGGCTCGAGGCGATGGGCTTGACCGACATCGACATCGCCGAAGAACTCGGCGTGACACTCAGAATGCTGCGCGTTTTCGTGGAGAACGAACTGACACGCGTCGGTGGCGTCACCTATACAGGCGCCCGGCTAGGCCGAGACCAGTTCCACCACGCCGCGTTCTGGGCGTCCTGAGGCCATCCTTCTGCGCCTCGTCGCCCTCACGCGCCACCCTCGCACGCGCGCCGACGACGAAGACGCTGTTCTCAGGCCGCCTCGCTCCTCGTTCGGACGGACCCTCAGAACGGCAGCAACGGATCCACGGCGATCGCAACGAACAAGAGCGTGAGATAGGTGATCGACGCGTGGAACACGCGCATCGGCCGGGGCTCGCCCCCACGCACGGCGCGCGAGTACAGGCGGTGCGACTCGTAGATGAACCATCCACCGAAGACGAGCGCCGAGACCGTGTAGACGAGACCCATGGATGCCACGGGGATCAGCAGCAGCGAGCACGCCACCGTCGCCCACGCGTACAGGATGACCTGGAGGCCCACCTGCGACCCGCTGCGGGTCGCGCCGAGCATCGGCACGTCGACCTCGTCGTACTGGTCGGCGTACTTCATCGACAGCGGCCAGTAATGCGGCGGCGTCCAGAGGAACACGAGCGCGAACAGGATGAGCGGAGCCCAGGTGAGGGAGCCGGTCACGGCCGACCAGCCGATCAGGACGGGGAAGCACCCGGCGATCCCGCCCCACACGATGTTCTGCTCGGTGCGACGCTTGAGGATCATGGTGTAGATGACGACGTAGAAGAAGATCGCGGCCGCCGAGAGTCCCGCGGCGAGGGGATTCGTGAAGGCCCAGAGCCACACGGTCGAGAAGACCGCGAGCGTCCACGCGAAGATCAACGCGCCGCGCGGCGACACTTCGCCGGTGACCAGCGGACGGTTCTCGGTGCGCTGCATGTGGGCGTCGATGTCGCGGTCGAGGTACATGTTGAACGCGGCGGCGGAGCCGGCGCTCAAGGAGCCGCCGATGACGGTTGCGAAGATCAGCCAGAGGTTCGGCAGACCACCCTGCGCGAGGATCATGACCGGCACCGTCGTGACGAGCAGCAGCTCGAGCACACGAGGCTTGGTCAGGGCGACGTAGGCCCGGACGGTTCGTCCGACGGAGCGGCGATCGGTCGTCGCAATGACGTGCGACGTCGTCGAGATGTCCATCGTCCCCCGGGGTAGCGCGTATGAAACCTCAACGATTCTACGTCATGCCCACCACACGACCGGCCGCCTGTCGACCCCCGTCACGGACCGCAACGCTCGCGGTCGATCTCGCTATGCTGGCCGTGAACGCGCGCCCCGCGCCGACACCCCACCCCTCTCCCACTCCTACGGTGGTGAGTGCGGCGTCGGATGTGATCCGGGCGCACAGTATCGAGAAAGGCGACCCTGTTGTCGGACTTCGAATGGGACGAGATCGATCGGCGCGCGGTGGACACCGCTCGCATCCTCGCGGCGGATGCCGTTGAAAAGGTCGGCAACGGCCACCCGGGAACCGCGATGTCGCTGGCTCCCGCCGCGTACCTGCTGTACCAGCGCGTGATGCGGCACGACCCGGCCGACACGCACTGGCCGGGCCGCGACCGTTTCATCCTTTCCGCCGGTCACTCCTCGCTCACGCAGTACGTGCAGCTCTACCTCGGCGGTTTCGGCCTCGAGCTGAAGGACCTCGAGGCGCTGCGCACGTGGGGTTCGCTCACCCCCGGCCACCCCGAGTACGGCCACACGGACGGCGTCGAGATCACGACCGGTCCGCTCGGCCAGGGTCTGTCCTCGTCGGTCGGCTTCGCCTACGCGCAGCGCTACGAGCGCGGCCTCTTCGACCCCGAGAGCCCGGCCGGTGAAAGCCCGTTCGACCACCACATCTACGTCATCGCCGGCGACGGCGACCTCCAGGAGGGCGTGACGAGCGAGGCTTCCTCGCTCGCCGGCCACCAGGAGCTCGGCAACCTCATCGCGATCTACGACTCCAACCAGATCTCGATCGAGGACGACACCAACGTCGCCTTCACCGAGGACGTCCAGAAGCGCTACGAGGCCTACGGCTGGCACGTGCAGACCGTCGACTGGAAGAAGACGGGTCAGTACGTCGAAGACGTAGCCGAGCTCTACGCCGCGATCGAGGCCGCGAAGGGCGAGACGAGCAAGCCGTCGCTCATCATCCTGAAGACGATCATCGGCTGGCCCTCCCCCGGCAAGCAGAACTCGGGCAAGATCCACGGCTCGGCGCTCGGCGCCGATGAGCTGCGCGCCACGAAGGAGGTGCTCGGCTTCGACCCCGAGCAGAACTTCGCCGTCGCCGACGACGTGATCGCCCACACGCGCGAGCTCGTCGAGCGCGGCGAGGCCGAGAAGGCCGCCTGGCAGGAAAAGTTCGACGCGTGGGCCGCCGCCCACCCCGAGCGCAAGCAGCTGTGGGACCGCCTGCAGGCCCGCGAGCTGCCCGGCGACATCGCCAATGCCCTCCCCGCGTTCGAGGCCGGAAAAGACGTATCGACCCGCGCCGCTTCGGGCACGGTCATCAACGCCCTCGCCGCCGAGCTCCCCGAGCTCTGGGGCGGTTCGGCCGACCTCGCCGAGTCCAACCTGACGACGATCAAGGATGCCAAGTCCTTCATCCCGTCCGAGTGGTCCACGCACGAGTGGTCGGGCGACCCGTACGGTCGTGTGCTGCACTTCGGTATCCGTGAGCACGCGATGGGAGCGATCCTCAACGGCATCGTCCTGCACGGGCCGACTCGCCCGTTCGGCGGGACGTTCCTCATCTTCAGCGACTACATGCGCCCGCCGGTGCGTCTGGCCGCCCTGATGAACATTCCCACGATCTTCGTCTGGACCCACGACTCGGTCGCCCTCGGCGAAGACGGCCCCACGCACCAGCCGATCGAGCAGCTGGCGACCCTCCGCGCCATCCCGAACTTCGCCCTCGTGCGTCCCGCGGATGCCAACGAGACGAGCGTCGTGTGGCTCGAGATGCTCCGCCGCACCGCCGGTCCCGCCGGTATCGCGCTGACCCGTCAGAACATCCCCGTCTTCGCCCGCGGCGAGGGCGAGGCATCCGGTGACGAGTTCGCGTCGGCCGCGGGCGCGGTCAAGGGCGCGTACGTGCTGGCGGAGGCCGCCAACGGCGAGCCCGACGTCATCCTGATCGCGACCGGTTCCGAGGTGCAGTTGGCCGTCCAGGCGCGCGAGACGCTCGCTGCCGAGGGGGTCCACGCCCGCGTGGTGTCGGCTCCGTCGCTCGAGTGGTTCGCCGAGCAGGACGAGGCCTACCGCGAGTCGGTGCTGCCGTCGTCGGTGAAGGCGCGCGTGTCGGTCGAGGCCGGCTCGGCCCTGAGCTGGCACGGCATCGTCGGCGACGCCGGTCGCTCGGTCGCGATCGAGCACTTCGGAGCGTCGGCCGACTACAAGACCCTTTTCCAGAAGTTCGGCATCACGGCTGAGGCCGTCGTCGAGGCGGCGCGCGACTCGCTCGCGGCCGCGAAGAAGTAATTGAGGAGAACAGACACATGAGCACTCCCACCGAAGACCTGTCCGCCGCGGGCGTCAGCATCTGGCTCGACGACCTCTCCCGCCAGCGCATCCAGTCCGGCAACCTCGCCGAGCTCATCCAGTCCCGCAACGTCGTCGGCGTGACCACCAACCCGACGATCTTCGCCGGCGCGCTGTCGAAGGGCGAGGCCTACGAGGGCCAGGTGAAGGAGCTCGCGGCTCAGGATGCCAGCGTCGACGAGGCGATCTTCTCGATCACCACCGACGACGTGCGCGACGCGTGCGACATCTTTCTGCCCGTCTTCGACGCCACGAACGGCGTCGACGGTCGCGTGTCGATCGAGGTCTCCCCCGACCTGGCCCACGACACCGAAGGCACCATCGCCCAGGCGAAGGACCTCTCGGCCCGCGTCGACCGCAAGAACGTCCTCATCAAGATCCCCGCGACCAAGGCGGGTCTGCCTGCCATCACCGAGGTCATCGGCGCGGGCATCTCGGTCAACGTCACGCTGATCTTCAGCCTCGAGCGGTACGCCGAGGTCATCGACGCGTACCTCGCGGGTGTCGAGAAGGCGCAGGCCGCCGGCCACGACATCTCGACCCTCCAGTCGGTCGCGTCGTTCTTCGTGTCGCGCGTCGACACCGAGATCGACAAGCGTCTCGCCGCTCTCGGGACCGATGAGGCCGCCGCGCTCAAGGGCAAAGCCGGCATCGCCAACGCCCGCCTCGCGTACGAGCTCTATGAGCAGAAGTTCGCCGAGCCTCGCGCCACCGCTCTCCTCGACGCCGGCGCCACCGTGCAGCGCCCGCTCTGGGCGTCGACGGGGGTCAAGGACCCGGCCCTGCCCGACACGCTCTACGTGACCGAGCTCGTCGCCCCCGGCACCGTCAACACGATGCCGGAGAAGACGCTCGAGGCGACCTTCGACCACGGTGTCATCACCGGCGACACCGTCACCGGTGCCTACGCCGAGGCGCACGAGGTCTTCGACCGTCTGGCCGCCGCCGGCGTCGACGTCGCCGACGCGACGCAGACGCTTGAGGACGAGGGCGTCGAGAAGTTCATCGCCTCCTGGCACGAACTGCAGGACACCGTGAAGACCGCTCTCGACGCCGGAAGCGCCCAGGCCGCGCAGTGACGTTCGAGGTCAAGGTCACCGGCCACGTCAAGTCGGTCGTCGACGCCGAACTCCCCGGCCTGGTCGGCTCGCTCGTGGCATCCGGTATCACCGCCGGAGACGCGAGCCTGTGGGGTCCGGCCGCTGAAGACGAGGCGTCTCGTCGGCTCGGGTGGGTGCAGGCGGTCTCCGTCTCGCGCCCGCTCGTGCCCGAGATCACCGCCCTGCGCGACGAGTTCGTCGCGCAGGGCGTGACCCGCGTGGTCCTCGCCGGCATGGGCGGCTCGTCGCTCGCGCCGGAGGTCATCGCCCAGTCCGCGGGCGTCCCGCTGGTGATCCTCGACTCCACGGCCCCCGGCCAGGTGCTGGCCGCGATCGACGGCGACGCCGAAGCCGGCGGGCTCGCCCAGACGCTCCTCGTGGTGTCGAGCAAGTCGGGATCCACGATTGAGACCGACTCCGCCAAGCGCGCGTTCGAGGCCGCCTACCGTGACCTCGGCATCGATCCCACCGAGCGCATCGTCGTGGTCACCGACCCCGGTTCCCCGCTCGAGCAGGCCGCGCGCGCCGACGGCTACCGCGTCTTCACGGCCGACCCCACCGTGGGCGGTCGTTACTCGGCGCTCACCGCCTTCGGTCTGGTCCCGGCCGGTCTCGCCGGCGTCGACATCGACGACCTCCTGAACGAGGCGGATGCCACCCTCCTCGAGGTCGCGATCGACTCCCCCGAGAACCCGGCGCTCGTGCTCGCTGCGGCGATCGCGGGCGGGGGCGAGCACCGACGCGACAAGCTCGGTCTCGTGATGGACGACGCGCACCTCCCCGGCCTCCCGGACTGGATCGAGCAGCTCATCGCCGAATCCACCGGCAAGCAGGGAACCGGCATCCTCCCGGTCGTTCTGCTTCCCGTGTCGCCCGAGGTCGAATCCGTCCCCGACGACCTGCAGATCGCCCGGTTCGTGGACGACGCCCACAAGCTGCACCTGTTCGAGCACCACCACGGCGAGATCCTCGTCAGCGGATCCCTGGGTGCGCAGTTCGTCGTCTGGGAGTACGCCACGGCCATTGCCGGCCGGATGCTGGGCATCGACCCGTTCGACCAGCCCGACGTCGAGTCCGCGAAGGTCGCCACGCGCGGGCTTCTGGATGCACGCCCCGAGCCCACCCCGCCGGCGTTCGTCGTCGACGGGGTCGAGGTGCGCGTCTCCGACCCCGCGCTGGCCGCCAGCGGAACCGTCGCCGGTGTCCTCGAGGCGCTGGGGGGTACGGTTCCCGCCGACGGCTACGTGAGCATCCAGGCGTACGTGAACCGACTCGATGTTCCGCAACTGCCGGGGCTGCGCGAGCTCGTCGCCGCGGACGCGGGACGCCCCGCCACCTTCGGATGGGGTCCGCGGTTCCTGCACTCCACGGGGCAGTTCCACAAGGGAGGCCCGGCGACGGGCGTATTCCTCCAGATCACCGAACGCACCGACGTCGACCTCGAGATCCCCGGTCGCCCGTTCACGTTCGGTCAACTCATCCAGGCGCAGGCCGCGGGAGACGCGAGCGTGCTGGCGGACGGTCACGGCCGTCCCGTCGTCACGCTGACGCTGACCGACCCGCAGGTCGACGTCCTCTCACTCTTCGAGGCGGCACAGTAGAGCATGGTCGTAGAGATCACCCCGGGCCACAACCCCCTCCGCGATCCTGAGGATCGCCGTTTGAGCCGTATCGCGGGCCCCAGCGCCCTCGTCATCTTCGGCGTCACCGGAGACCTGTCGCGCAAGAAGCTCATGCCGGCGGTCTACGACCTGGCCAATCGCGGCCTGCTGCCCCCGGGCTTCGCGCTCGTGGGCTTCGCGCGCCGCGACTGGGAGGACCAGGACTTCGCCAAGGTCGTGTACGAGTCGGTCAAGCAGTACGCCCGCACCGAGTTCCGCGAGGAGACGTGGAAAGAGCTCCTCGAGGGCATCCGCTTCGTCCAGGGCGAGTTCGACGACCCCGCCGCGTTCCAGCGCCTGCGCGAAACGGTCGATCGCCTCGACGTCGAACGCGGCACGATGGGCAACCACGCGTACTACCTGTCCATCCCGCCGAAGGCCTTCCCGCTCGTGACCACGCAGCTGAAGGCGTCCGGCCTCGTCGGCGAGACCGCGGACGACACCGCCGGCTGGCGTCGCGTCGTCATCGAGAAGCCGTTCGGCCACGACCTCGCGTCCGCGCGCGAGCTCAACGAGGTCGTCGAGAGCGCCTTCCCCGCCGACTCGATCTTCCGCATCGACCACTACCTCGGCAAGGAGACGGTCCAGAACATCCTGGCGCTGCGCTTCGCCAACGAGTTGTACGAGCCGATCTGGAACCGCAACTACGTGGACCACGTCCAGATCACCATGGCGGAGGACATCGGCGTGGGTGGGCGGGCGGGCTACTACGACGGCATCGGCGCGGCTCGCGACGTCATCCAGAACCACCTCCTGCAGCTTCTCGCCCTCACGGCGATGGAAGAGCCCATCAGCTTCAACGCCGCGGACCTGCGCGCGGAGAAGGAGAAGGTCCTCGCCGCCGTCCGTCTGCCGGAGAACCTCGCCGAGGCCACCGCGCGCGGTCAATACGCCGGCGGCTGGCAGGGCGGCGAGGAGGTGCTCGGCTTCCTCGAAGAGGACGGGATGAACCCCGAGTCCGTCACCGAGACCTACGCGGCGATCAAGCTCGAGATCAACACGCGCCGCTGGTCGGGCGTGCCGTTCTACGTCCGCAGCGGCAAGCGCCTCGGACGTCGTGTCACCGAGGTGGCCGTCGTCTTCAAGCGCGCGCCGCAGCAGCTGTTCTCGCAGAGCCAGACGCAGGAGCTGGGCCAGAACGCCCTCGTCATCCGCGTGCAGCCCGACGAGGGCGTCACGATCCGCTTCGGCTCGAAGGTCCCGGGCGACGGCACGCAGGTGCGCGACGTGACGATGGACTTCGGATACGGCCACGCCTTCACCGAGGCGAGCCCCGAGGCATACGAGCGGCTCATCCTCGACGTGCTTCTCGGCGACCCGCCGCTCTTCCCCCGTCACGAAGAGGTCGAGCTCAGCTGGAAGATCCTCGACCCGATCGAAGAGTTCTGGGCCGCCGAGGGGGGCCCGCTCGAACAGTACTCGCCCGGATCGTGGGGCCCGGCATCCGCCGACGAGCTCCTCGCCCGCGACGGCCGCACCTGGAGGCGCCCGTGATCATCGACCTGCCCGACACCACCGTCAGCGCGATCTCGAAGAAGCTCGTCAGCGTCCGCGAGGAGGGCGGCGCCGTCGCCCTCGGTCGTGTGCTGACGCTGATCATCGTCACCCACCACGGTGCCGAAGAAGAGGTCATCGAGGCCGCGAACGATGCCTCGCGAGAGCATCCGATGCGCGTCATCGCCGTCCTGTTCGGCGACGAGGACGAGGATCCGCGCCTTGACGCGCAGATCCGTGTCGGCGGTGACGCCGGCGCGAGCGAGGTCGTGGTGCTACGCGCCCACGGGGCCGCGGGATCGAACGCCGAGAGCCTGGTCACGGGTCTTCTGCTGCCGGACGCGCCTGTCGTCGCCTGGTGGCCGGCCGATGCGCCCGTGAACCCGTCGAAGTCGGCGATCGGGCGGATCGCCCAGCGCCGCATCACCGATGCGTCCTCACAGGAAGATCCCGCCGCCTGGGTCGCCCGCCTCGGCGAGCACTACGCCCCCGGCGACACCGACTTCGCGTGGACGCGCCTGACGCGGTGGCGCGAGCAGCTCGCGGCGGTCCTCGACCAGCCGCCCTACGAGCCGGTGACCGCGATCGAGGTCAAGGGTGCGGCCGACTCACCGTCGACCGCTCTCCTCGCCGCATGGCTCGGCCTCAAGCTCGAGGCACCCGTGGATTACACGTACCTCTCGTCCGAGGAATGGGCCACCGGCATCAAGTCGGTGCGTCTGACCCGGGCGAGCGGTGACACGCTTCTGGAGCGTCCCGAGCCCGCTGTGGCCGTGCTGACGCAGCCCGGTCAGCCCACGCACGACCTCGCGTTCCCGCGCCGGACTCTTCGCGAGTGCCTCGCCGAAGAGCTGCGTCGTCTCGATCCCGACGTGCTCTACGGGCGGGTCATCACCGAGTGCGCGCACCTGCTGCGCACCGCCGACGAGCGGAGTGACGCGTGAGCGAGAGCGGGGCGTCCAAGCGCGTCATCATCAAGCGTGATCCCGAGGCCCTCGCCGACTACGTCGCGACGCGCTTCGTCAATCGCATCGTCAAGCGCGTAGCCGAGGGCAAGAGGATGCACATCTGCCTCACCGGAGGAACGATGGGCGGCGCGGTCCTTCGCACGGCCGCGCGCGACCCACGCCTGGCCGAGATCGACTGGTCGCTCGTGCACTTCTGGTTCGGCGACGAGCGGTTCGTCCCGCGGGATTCCGACGACCGCAACGAGAAGCAGGCGCGCGAGGCTCTTCTCGACGGCCTCGACATCCCGGCCGCCAACATCCACGCCGTCGCCTCCTCCGACGAGGGGCTCGACCTGGACGCCGCAGCCATCGCGTACGCGGACGAGCTCGCGCAGTTCGCGCCGTCGGACCGCAGCGAGACCGGCCCATGGCCGTCGTTCGACATCTGCTTCCTCGGTGTCGGTCCCGACGCGCACGTCGCCTCGCTCTTCCCGGACCGCCCGGAGATCTCGGTCACCGATCGCGCGACCGTACCCGTCCGCGACTCCCCCAAGCCGCCGAGCGACCGCGTCTCCCTGACGCGACCGGTCATCAACTCGTCGAAGCGCGTGTGGATGGTCATCGCCGGCGCCGACAAGGCCGCCGCCCTCGGACTCGCCCTCGCCGGTGCGAGCTACCAGAGCGTGCCCGCCGCCGGAGCGAAGGGCCGCCGTCGCACGGCGTTCTTCGTCGACGAGTCGGCCGCTGACCAGGTTCCTCCGCAGCTCATCGACCGCGAGTACTGAGCCTCGAACAGAAAGAGACCGGATGCCATCGGCATCCGGTCTCTTCTCATCTCCGCACGCGACGGATGGACGTTACTGTCCGCGACGCTCGCGCAGCTGCTGAAGGGCGTCGTCGAGGAGCGAAGCCGCTTCCTCGTCGGTGCGACGCTCTTTCACGTACGCGAGGTGCGTCTTGTACGGCTCGGACTTCGCGAGAGCCGGCGGGTTGTTCTTGTCACGACCGGCGGGAAGGCCGGAGTGCGGGGAGTCGATCGTCTCAGGGATCTCGTCGTCGGGGATGCCGGCGGCGAAGTAGCGGACCGTCTCGTTGCCGAGGGCATCCCAGTAGGACACCGCGACGCGGTCGGCGTGGAAGCCGTGGTCCTGCTCGCCCATCGGGCCTGCGCCCACCCGGGAGCCGCGAATCGCGTTGCCGCCAGTAGCCATGTCAGATCTCCGCGAACTTGGTCAGCAGACCGAGACCGACGATGGTGACGAACCACACCAGCGCGAGCACGATCGTGAATCGGTTGAGGTTACGCTCTGCCAGACCCGACGAACCGAGCGCGGAGCTCATGCCGCCGCCGAACATGTCGGACAGGCCGCCACCGCGCCCCTTGTGGAGCAGGATGAGGAGGGTCAGCAGGAGGCTGGTGACACCCAGGAGCACCTGCAGGACGAACTCGAGAATCTGCACTGTCGAAAGCCTTTCGCTGCGGCCGGGTCGACCGCACAAGCGTCAAGTATACGGGGAGGCGGGGCGGGCACACGGATGCCCGCGACGAAGCGCCGCGGGCATTCCGTTCGGGGTCAGACCCCGACGTGCTTCTGATAGCGGATGATCGCGGCGAACTCGTCGACGACGAGGCTCGCGCCACCCACCAGGGCGCCGTCCACATCGGGCTCGCGCATGAACGCGGCGATGTTGTTCGACTTGACCGATCCGCCGTAGAGCACGCGGGTGCGCGCGGCGGCGTCGGCACCGAGCTTGTCCGCCACGACCGCACGCAGCTTGGCACACACCTCCTGCGCCTGGTCGGGCGTCGCCGCCTGACCGGAGCCGATGGCCCACACGGGCTCATAGGCGACGACGATGTCGGCATCCGCTGCCACGCCCTCGAGCGCGACCTCGAGCTGACCCACGGGCACGGCACTGGCACCGAACTTCTCGAGGTCCTCCGAGGTCTCGCCGACACAGATCACCGGAACGAGACCGTGGCGGAGAGCCGCCTGGGTCTTGGTCGCAACGACCTCATCGGTCTCGTTGTGGAACTGGCGGCGCTCCGAGTGACCGATGATCACGTAGCGCGCGTTGAGCTTCGCGAGGAACTGACCGGAGATCTCACCGGTGTAGGCACCCGAGTCGTGGGCGGACAGATCCTGACCGCCGAGCGCGAACTCGATCTTGTCGGCATCCAGGAGGGTCTGCACCGTCCGCAGGTCGGTGAACGGCGGGAAGACCGCCACCTCGACACTGTCGTTCTCGTGCTTCGCTTCCTTCAGCGTCCAGTGCAGCTTCTGGACGAACGCGACCGCCTGCAGGTGGTCGAGGTTCATCTTCCAGTTGCCGGCGATGAGGGGGGTTCTGGTCACACCCATCCGAGGACCTCCAGTCCGGGGAGCTTCTTGCCTTCGA
>Ga0308171_1001277_pt1 | contig 35616 bp, 42 predicted proteins | sample PhyGR1_FD_202135 | JGI IMG/M metagenome (GOLD analysis project Ga0308171, IMG submission 202135) | Phyllosphere microbial communities from UC Gill Tract Community Farm, Albany, California, United States - DLSLSG.R1 | ecosystem: Host-associated > Plants > Phyllosphere > Unclassified | place: USA...
AAACCTGAAATAAGTATATAGAAGTGTAAAATTATCGACAAATGGCTGACCTTTTATAGCTTTTTGAATTTCAAAATGAATAGAAAAGATCGGAAAAACGAGCCCGAAGAACAAAAAAGTAACCAGATTTACTATCCAGTTACGTTTTTTAATTATTTTATATTTACAAACTCCAAAATTGAAGAGGAAAATGATTGTTAAAATTATGTAATCAAATGTCCCGAAAAACATTTTAAGCAAGTGTTAGTCCCAACTTTTCAGCTTCTAAAATTACAAAATTTCTTGCTTCTTTGCTGTCGTTTCCGATTTCGCCTTCCAAAATTGCTTCTTTTACTTTTTCCTTTAAAATTCCGATTTCACGACCAGGTTTAAGATTAAACATTGTCATAATTTCTTCTCCGGAAATGGGTGGCTGGAAATTCCTCACCTGATCTTTTTCTTCAACTTCTTTAATTTTAACTGCAACATATTCAAAGTTTCTCTTGAATTTTTCCTGCTTTTTCGAATTTTTTGTCGTAATATCAGCTTTACAAAGCGTGAACAAATCTTCCATGTCTTCTCCTGCATCAAATAATAATCTTCGCAGTGCAGAATCTGAAGCATCATCGGTGATCAAAGCGATTGGACGTGATGATAATTTCACCATTTTCTGAACATATTTCATGTCCGGTCCCAACGGTAATTTTAGTCTTTGGAAGAGTGTTTTCGTCATTTTTGAACCCAAAAACTCATGTCCGTGAAAAGTCCAGCCTGTTCCTTCAACGAACTTTTTTGTCGGAGCTTTTCCGATATCGTGAAGCAAAGCCGACCAACGAAGCCACAAGTTATCTGTATTCTCAGAAATATTATCAACCACTTCTAAGGTATGGTAAAAATTATCTTTATGAGTTTGCCCTTCAACCTCTTCTACACCTTTCAGATCAATTAATTCAGGGATAATTAATTTCATTAAACCTGTCTGCTCCATTAATTTTAAGCCAACGGAAGGCTTCTCAGAAAGCATGATTTTATTAAATTCAACCATAATTCTTTCCATCGAAACAATTTTGATTCTTTCTGCTTCCTGCTTGATTGCTTCTAAAGAATTCTCTTCAATTGTAAAATGTAAAGTTGAAGCAAAACGAACCGCTCTCATCATTCTCAACGGATCATCAGAATAGGTTTGTGCAGGCTTCAAAGGTGTTCTTAAAATTCCTTTTTCTAAATCATCAATTCCATTGAAAGGATCGATTAATTCACCGAAATTGTCTTTGTGTAAAGAAATTGCCATGGCATTAACCGTGAAATCTCTCCTTTTTTGATCATCTTCAATTGTTCCTCCTTCCACTTCGGGTTTACGGCTATTTTCAGTATAACTTTCCTTCCTTGCACCGACAAATTCCAGCTCCAGATCTTTATATTTAATCATCGCTGTTCCATATGTTTTGAAAACAGAAACTTTCATTTTGGGATCAATTTCCTTTCCTACGTTTTGGGCAAGTTCAATTCCGCTTTGTTCCGTCACAAAATCAATGTCTGTAGAAGCTTTTCTTTTCATCAGTAAATCCCGGACGTATCCGCCAACAATATATACAGACTGGTTGTTTGCAGATGCCACTTCAGAAATGAGTTTGAAAAGTTTTAGATTTCTATTTTGATTAAGATTAATGAACATTTTTTAATAGATGTTAGATATTAGACGTTAGATATTAGATTTACAATAAGAGTTTAAAAATTGCTGACTATTATCTAATGTAAAACCATTAAGAAATCAGATTTTAAGTTTTAAAACTAAATTTCCGACTTCTTAATGGTTAAATGATTTTGCAAAGATAATTAAAATCTTTTCTTTTATTCGCGAAGAACTTTTATTCTATTGTCACTCCAGATTTTTATTACCGAAGAACCGGAATATTTCGAAATTTTTTCTCTTTCTTCTTCTACCGCATAATCTACCAAGCTAATAATTTCAGATGAAATATCAGAGAATTTTAGCGGACTTTTATCACCACTGAAATTAGCAGAAGTTGAAACTAACGGTTTATTTAATTTTGTGATTAATTTTTTACAAAAAATATCTTTTACCAGACGAATCCCTATACTTCCGTCTTCTGCGAGCAATTCTTTTGGCAATCCTCTTGGGTTTTCGTAAACGATCGTTACCGGTTTTTCACTCAAATCCATGATTTCCCAAGCCATTTCCGGAACATCAACCAAATCCTGCAATCTCTTTTCGCTTTCTACCAGAATGATCATCGATTTGCTTTTTTCACGTTTTTTAATATCAAAAATTTTGTTGACGGCTTCTATATTTGTAGCGTCACAACCAATTCCCCAAATGGTATCGGTAGGATATAAAATTGTACCGCCGGATTTTAGTATATTAATTATGTTTTCCATTGTTTTATGTCATTGCGAGGAGCGAAGCGACGAAGCAATCTCAAAAAGGATTCATAATATCCTTAATGTCTTCTGCTAAATCTCTCCACTCTTGATTAAGTGAATTTATTAAATTTATTTTTTTCTGCCTTGAGCCAGCTTTAATTTGTTTTTCTCTAAAAATAGCATCACCAATTTCTTGAAATGATTCCCAATAAACAAGTTTGCATATATTATATTTAGACGTAAAGCTCAATTCAAAAAACTTTTCTTTATGTTGTTGAATTCTTTTTGGAAGATTAGATGTAACGCCTGTATAAAGAACAGTATTATTTTCATTGGTCATGATGTAGATAAATCCGGCTTTCATTTGTGTACTATTTAAAATTAATGAGATTGCTTCGTCGCTTCGCTCCTCGCAATGACAATAAAATTAAAAAATTCTACACCTTCTACAAATACCTTTCTTGAATCACATTTAAATGATGAATATTGTGACCAACAATCAATTTACCGATTGTTTCTGCTGAGATTTGATTTCCATTGGCAATTCCTCTATTCTTTAAAGCTGAGGAATTTGCGGTTTCCAATAAGATTTGAGAAGATTTTCTAATCAATTGATATTCTTCCAGTAAAGACGTTAAACTTCTTTCATTTGCAAAAGAATTGGCAGCATAATTTTCTTCATCAAAACCTGGCAATTCGGATTTTTCACCTCTTGCAAAAGCTAAAATTCTGTATTGGAAAATTCTTTCTGTATCAGATAAATGCAAAAGTAGTTCTTTTAAAGTCCATTTTCCTTCTGCATAAGCAAAAAGCGATTGTTCTTCAGTAAGATTTGAATAAATTTTAACAGTTTTTTCTTGTGAAATTGTCAGTTCTTCTAACCAGTTTTCAGATGGAATTAAATCCAAATATCTCTGAATATATTTTTGAAAATCATTCATAAGTAATAGTAATATTTTGATTTTATAAATGATGATCGTAGCTCAGAACACGTTTCATTTTCCAGTCTTTACCCTCTAAAATCCAGAGAATGGTGAATTTTGCACGGCTCCCTTTATTCCATTTTCCCTGATATAATTCGGAAAACTCATGTTCACCTTCTTCAATAAAAGCGTACAAAACATTTTGGTTATATAAAGGATAAACTTTCAGGGTATTTGAAATCAGTTCACGCTTTACTTTGTTTGGTCCGCCACAAATATTATTTTTAATGGAGGCTGTAAATGCTTCTTCGCCCGAAGTGATACCACCTTTATCATGATAAAATTCTAGATCTTTGCTTACAATTGATTTATAATGAGAAAGATCACATGTATTAAATCCGACATCAAATATCAGACTGTCTAATTTTTTTGCCGTTTTGTACAATTCATCTGTATTTTTAACCTGAGAACAGGCAATTTGACTTAGAATTAAAAACAGCAAAATCTGAATCTTTCTCATTATATTTTATTTTAAATATTATTTTAAGAAAAAGCTTTTTCCAAATCTGCAATCAGGTCTTCTGCATCCTCGATTCCTACGCTCAAACGAACCAAATCGTCTGTAATTCCCAATTCAGCACGTTTTTCGGCCGGGATTGAAGCATGAGTCATCAAAGCAGGGTGATTTGCCAAAGATTCTACTCCACCTAAAGATTCAGCTAAAGTGAACACTCCTACTTTCTCTAAAAATTTAATAGCATCTTCTTTTTTACCCGATTTGAACGTGAAAGAAACCATTCCTCCGAAATCTTTCATCTGAGCCTTTGCCAATTCATATTGTGGATGAGATTCTAATCCCGGATAAATTACCTTAGCAACTGCAGGATGAGATTCCAAATATTTCGCCACAGCCATTCCGTTTTCAGAATGTCTCTGAACTCTTAATGCTAACGTTTTAATTCCTCTCAATACCAAATAAGAATCATGAGGACCTAAAATCCCACCACTCGCAAACTGAATGAAATGAAGTTTTTCTCCCAATTCAGCATCTTTTGCGATCAGAGCTCCGGCAATAACATCTGAGTGACCTCCTAAATATTTTGTAGCCGAGTGCATCACAATATCTGCTCCCAAATCAATTGGTCTTTGAAGATAAGGTGTCGCAAAAGTGTTGTCAACCGCAACCAAAATATCTTTTCCTTTTGCAATTTCCACAACAGCCTTAATATCAACCAATTTCATTAACGGGTTTGTCGGAGTTTCAACCCAGATTAATTTAGTTTTATCTGTAATAACGTCTGCAATTTTAGAAACATCATCAAAATTCACAAACGTAAATTTCAACTGATATTTTTCGAAAAGTCTGGTGAACATTCTGTACGTTCCCCCATACAAATCATCCACTGCCACTATCTCATCACCAGGATTTAGTAATTTCAAAACACAGTCGATTGCCGCCAGGCCTGATCCGAAAGCCAACCCTCTTGCTCCGTTTTCAATGCTTGCCAAAGAGTCTTCCAAAGCCTGTCTTGTAGGATTCGCCGCTCTTGAGTATTCATAACCGGAATGTACTCCCGGAGATTTCTGTGCGAATGTAGATGTTAAAAAAACCGGAACATTCACAGAACCTGTTGCAGATTCATGATGTTGTCCGCCGTGTATTACTTTTGTATTAAAATTCATAATTGTATAATTTACCAATGTATCAATTTACCAGTTTATCAATGATTGTTATTGTTAGACTTTTAGATTGTTACACTTATTTTTTTTACATTTTTATGGCAGATTTAATGGCAAATTCCTCAGCGATCTGCTCGATCCATTGTGCTACATCTTCCTCTCCTGTTGCCTTTTGATACGTGCTTCCAAGAGAAACCAAAATCTGATGCATGAACATTTTCATTTGGTCAACCGGCATTTCTTTTGTCCAAAGATCAATTCTAAGAGCTTCCATTGCTTTTTCATCCCACACGGAAATCATCACCGCTTTTGTGTCTTCTTTTTCAATACCTCCATCCTGAGCATTCCATGTCATTGTTTCAGGGATGTGGTTTTCGTCAAGCTCTACATCTATCGTAATCTGAGTTTTTCTCATAACTTTCTATTTGTTTCTAAATTTGATGCAAAGTTAATACTTCTTCAGTTTATCCAAAATTTCTACGAAGTTATCTTCATCAGGAAAAGGGGTGTTCAGATTAAATATTTTGCCGTCGGGATCGATAATTAAAAATCTTGGAATTGACTGAATTTTATACATTCTCATGAATTGTTCAGCATTATTCAGCCAAAATTGAGGGATATTGGAAGGTTTTGCTTTTAAATAATTTTTCCATTTCGACTGATCCTGATCTAAGCTTACAGAGATAAATTGAATATTACTATAATACTTATACTGATTATTTCTTGTTTCGAAAACAGGACGGATTTTTTTACAAGGTGCACACCAAGTTGCCCAAAGATCAATCACTACATATTTTCCTCGGAATTTTGAAAGATTGACCGTCTTTCCTTTATCATTTAAAAAAGCAAGATCTGAAAATACAGAACCTTTTTGAGACATATTAATCTGTTCCAGTTTTGAATACAACATTTTTTTATAATCAATGCTGTTAACTCTATTGATTTCCGAAGCAAATAATTTGTTTCTCGAAGCACTGTCGCTTTGAAGTTCCATCGTTTTCGACAAATGTTTCGACAATAACTGATCTTTTTCAAAACCTTTTGGAAGTTGATTCAATTTAACGAAAAGAATACTGTCTACATCAGACGATTGGTCTTTATCGGTCAGCAAATGATCTAATTTAAACTGAAGATAATTATCATTTTTGCTTAAAAGCTGTGTCGGTTTTTGGATATTTTGATTCAATTCAGCAATAAAATCTTTTGGTGGAGCAAATTTAGGATCATTCCACGAAGTCATTTTTCTGTAATTATTGATTTCATTTAAATATTGAATTGCCATCAACTGTCTCCTGTACATTTTATAATCATCAGAAAGTGCATTATTTGCGGGATCTGCGAAAACATTCAGGATTCTTTTATTTTCTTTCCAATCGGATTGTGCCAATTCATAGAATTTTTTCGGATCATTATTGTAGGTCTGATCATCAAGCGCATACCCGAATTCTCGCCCGAAAGAATCTTCCATTTCCCGATATTTTTGGTCCGCTTTTCTATTTGATTTGATGTAAGAAACCAATTTGGTATTGTTGAGTTTAAAATTAAGATCGAACCAGTCTCCACCTGCCATCACAAGAATCAATTTCTTATTTCCAATTTCAATTAGATATTCATCCAATGGAAGATTTTCTTTTGTTGACCAACTGAAACTAGTATTTTTAACTGCCGCCGCACCAATTTTTTTGTGGAAATCTGTTGTATAAATTTTAATGGAATCGATTTTAAGATCAGTTTCTAATTTTCCGGTCATTATAATTCCGTTGTCATCACTTTTGTAAGATTTTGGCTTTTGAAACATATATAAAAATCCGGCTCCAACAATGAACAAAACCGACGAAATAATAATCTGTTTTTTGTTTTTAAGGAAAGCATTTTTAAATCCTTTTTTGCTATACCAGAAATAGCCGATAATCAGGAAAATAATCATCCAGAAAACACTCATATATTCGGAATAAGAAATAAAACTGTTTAAATTTTTGATTTCCGGAGCGTTCCAAAAAGTGTATAAAGAACTGTAAGGATTAAAGAAAAATGACTGTTTCTGAACCAAAGAAGTAATATTGGATGCAATTCCCAAAGAACCCACCAGAAAAGACCAGATGAATCCAGGAAAAGCTACAGAAGCACAAAGTTGTAGAGCTGCAATTCCTAAAATCGTAATACAGATTCTCATATATGTTTTAATGATCCATATAAAATCAAAATCCATCAATTTTACCTCATTCGGATGAATATAATAATCTGCTAATGCCAGAATAATATTAACAATAAAATAAGAAGCGACACACAGAAAACTTAATAGAATTAAGATAATATATTTCGAAAAATACAGCTGAAACCTGCTCACAGGCTGTGTTTCCATCAGTTGCCAGCCGTTGTTTTTATGATCGGTCTGTGCAATTCTGTTTGCTGCAATAATGATGAATAAAAGTAGAACGAAAAATGTGAAATATTTCAACGCTTCCCCACCGATCGCATCTTCAAAAATGGAAAATTTAAGGGTATCTTCCTGAATTATTTCCGGTCTGAAAAATGACGGTACAAATCCCAATAAAGGAATTAAAGAACCTAAAACAATCGCAATATAAACTAATCCAAGACCTTTCGTTTTCAGCCATTCTGTACTGACTGCTGTTAATAATTTTTTCATTGTGTTTTAGTTTTTAGTGATTTCCATGAACCAGTCTTCTAATCCTGCGCTGTTTTTAATTTCGAAAATTTCAGCATTATTCTGAACCAGTGTTTTTACAAGCTGAATGATGTCTTCTTTGGATTCTGCAGTAATTTCTACCGTGTTTTCATCCAAGATTTTTGGTGAATAATTTTCCGGAATTACAGCGATAAAATCCGAAGCATTATTCAATCCGATTCTGATGTGATTATATCTGTAAAGTTCATTTAAATCTTTAATACTTCCCGTAAAACGAATTTCACCATGAGAAATAATTGCCAAATGGGTAATCATTTTCTCTATTTCCTGAAGTAAGTGACTGGAAATAAAAATAGTTACGCCTTCTTCTTTGTTAAGTTTAATAAAAAGTTCACGCATTTCCAACATTCCATTGGGGTCGAGCCCGTTTACAGGTTCATCAAGAATTAACAAATCCGGTTTTCCCAACAAAGTCATAGCAATGGAAAGTCTCTGCTTCATTCCCAAAGAATATCTTTTCATCTTCATATTCCGGCTTTCCCAAAGATTGACAAGATGCAAGACTCTTTCGCATTCCGATTCAGGGAGGTTTCTCAGTTTTGAAATAATCAAAAGATTGTCCCAACCCGAAAGATGATCGTAAAAAGCCGCTGTATCGATAAGACTTCCGATTTTATTGAAACCTTCAGGAAAAAATGTTGAAAGTTTTTCATTAAAAATCTGAATCGAATTGTTTTCGTCAGGAATACTTCCGATCAGCATTTTCATTGTCGTGGATTTTCCGGCTCCGTTAGCTCCGAGAAAACCGAAAATACTTCCTTTCGGAACCGAAAGATTGATATTTTTAAGAATAGGTTTATTTTTGGAAAATTCAAAATTTAAATTTTGAATCTGGATCACATTTTCCATAGGTTATTATTTGTTGGTTTCAAATATATAACTAAAATAGTAATATGCAATACAAAGTAGTGACTTTTTAAATATTTAAAATAAAAAAATCCTTCAATTTCTTGAAGGATTAGTATTTTGTATAGTAGAATTAATCTAATTTTGGTTTGTATCCAGCTTGATTAAAAATAATCGTTCCGTCCAGTTTTAAGAAATCTACCAATTTTGTATCCGGTTTTTCTTTAAAATAGGATTTGCAAATCTGCCATCCCGTGAAAATTCCAATTTGTGGAGAAGATTCGTTGTCGATTTCCGTATAAAATTTTGAAAACGGTCCCGGCGTAATGAAACGCTCTACCAATCGGTGATCGTCACCGAAAATCAGGTTACCTTCCACGAAATAATTCCAGATATTGGCTTCATTATTTACTGCCCACTCATATTGTTTCTGCGTATAATTCATTTTAAGATAATCAGGATAATTTGGTAAAAAAGCATCCTGAAGCATCATAATTTTTCCGTTAAGGATCAACTGATCAATAAATTTTTGATGATCCGGAGATTCTTTCACAAAACCCTCAGCAAAAATTAAAGAAACTTTTGGAACAATATTATTAGGATTCATCGACTTCTGGAAATACAATTCCAATCCTTTATAATTCGGATTTCCGTCTCCCATAAAACCTGTAACATCTATAAACAAGAGATTACTTTTCGCATCATAAAAAATCGGATCCTGAACCATCTGTAAAACAGAAGAGAACAAAAATACTTTCGGGCTTTTAAATTGCGGAAAATAATATTTGATATGAGAAAATAAATCCTGAAGATCTGCCTGAAGCTTTTTCTGATCAATTTTCCCGATTGCTTCTTTATAAATCTTAATTTCCGACTGATCTGTTTTTCTTTTCACAAAATCTGCATCACTCACCGTTCCCTGAAACCACGGAAATTTAGTTTTAAACTGATCCAACGGTAAGCTCTGATCATAAAATTCTTTGGAAATATCTGTTATCTCCACCTTTTCGGCAGGATTTGTGACTTCTACCTTCCATTGGTTCTGAGCTTCTTTTTTGCAAGAGCTCAAACCCAAAACTAATAGTAAAGAAAATGCGATAGTTTTGAAAATCTTCATATTTTTACATGAAATTAAAGTCTACAAAAATAATGATTTAAACATAACTTAATGATGAAAAAAAAAATTATTCCCATCCTTTATTCCCTATTTGCCGTTTCCTATTTCAATGCACAAAAACTGACGTTCACTGATAAGAATTTTGAGAAAGCTGTTGTTACCAATTTTGACCTTAATAAAGATGGCAGCATCGATCAATCCGAAGCAGACAAAGTAATTAATCTATTCGTTTCCAATAAAATACAGGTAAGATCAGCAGAAGACATTAATCTTTTTAAAAATGTACAGACTGTTGTTCTTGACGGTTCTATTATTATTGGTTTTGATTTGAAAAATCTGGATAATCTTACGCTGTTTTCTTGTGAAGCCTGTAATTTATTAACATTTAAAGGTGAAAATCTAAGAAGTTTATCTGCTTTATATCTTAGCGGAAACAAAATTTCGCAGATTTCTTTAAAAAATACCCCCGAAATTGTTGAGTTGAGTGTATCGTCAAATAGTTTAACAAGCATTGATGTAAGCGGACTAAAAAAACTGACCACATTAAATATAGAAAACAATCAGATCAAAAGTCTGGATGTATCACAAAATCCTGCTTTAGAGATTTTAAATTTTAAAAATAATCCGTTGCAGGAGTCAGATATAAAAAGAGGAAAGCAAGTAGTGAACAAGCCTTCACCATCATCAACACCAACACCACAAAGACCACCAGATGTACATAGAAACTGATCGCCTGATTTTAAGAAAATTTGAAGAAACAGATGTTGACCGCTTGTTTTTGTTAGACTCGAACGAAGAAGTCATGAAATACATCGGAATGCCCGTTCTTACCAACATGAGCGATTCTAAAAAAGTTATTGAAATGATTCAGCAACAATACGTCAAAAACGGGGTTGGAAGATTGGCTGTAATTGAAAAAGAAAGCGGACTTTTGATCGGCTGGAGCGGTTTGAAATTGATTACTCAGGAAATCAACGGTTACAATCATATTTACGATCTTGGTTATCGGTTTTTACCGGAATATTGGGGAAAAGGATATGCGCTGGAATCGGCAAAAGCTTCTCTCGAATTTGGATTTAACGAATTAAAAGCCGATACAATTTATGCTCATGCTCATTCCGAAAATGATGGTTCTAATCATATTTTAAGAAAATTAGGCTTCGAAAAGACAGGTGAATTTAAAGAACCCGACGGAATTTGCTTTTGGTATGAATTAAAACAGGAAAAATTTCTTTAGTATACTGATGAAACTTTTAATTTTGAAGTTTCTTATTTAAAACAGATAAAAATATAAACAATGCAGACACAAAAAGTAATAGACCATATTGTAAGCTGGCTAAAAGATTATGCAGAGAAATCTAATGTGAAAGGATATGTACTCGGTGTTTCGGGAGGTGTAGATTCGGGAGTGGTTTCTACACTTTGCGCTATGACGGGACTGGAAGTTTTACTGTTGGAAATGTCGATCCGTCAAAAAGAAGATCAGGTGAGCAGAGCGCAGGATCATATTGAAGATTTAAAGAAAAGATTCCCGAATGTACAGGGAAAAACGATCAATTTAACCCCTGTTTTCGAAAGTTTTGAAAATATCGTTGAAGATCATGTAGAAGGAAGATGGAGCAATAATCTGGCATTGGCCAATACAAGATCACGTTTCAGAATGTTAAATCTTTATTATTTCGGACAGCTTCACGGATTGTTGGTTTGCGGAACAGGAAATAAAGTGGAAGATTTCGGAATCGGTTTCTACACCAAATATGGTGACGGCGGTGTCGACGTTTCGCCAATTGCTGATCTTTACAAAACTGAAGTGTACGAACTGGCAAGAGCATTAAATCTTATCGAAAGTATTCAAAATGCAATTCCTACAGACGGACTTTGGGATGCGGAAAGAACCGACGAAGATCAAATCGGGGCAACATATCCTGAATTGGAAAAAATTCAGAAAGAATACGGAACGAAAGCAGTGGAAGATTATGAAGGTCGTGACAAAGAAGTTTTCATGATTTTCGACAGAATGCATAAAGCTGCAAAACATAAAATGGTTCCGATTCCGATTTGTGATATTCCGGAGGAATGGAGGCTGTAAGGTGAATTTTGTTTTACAAATGAATTGTCAACGGGGAATTTTTTCAAATATTCAGTTTTATTTTAAATTCACCGTTGATTTACGAAGAAAAATTCACATTTAATAATTGACATTTTTAATATATGAATGGTAAAATAAGGTCTCTGTTTTTTATCTGTTTAGGACTTCTTTTCGGAATGTCTGTGATGTATGTTTACAAGAATTTTATTGCTGATAAAAAGGAAAACCAAATATCTAAATATCAGTCGAAAAAAGGCAACACAGTACAAAACAGCAGTGAAATATATTCTCTAACAGCAGAAAAAACTGTGATCAATTATGTAAAACAAAATCATAAACTTCCCGATTATTACATTACAAAAAACGCAGCCAAAAATCAAGGCTGGGATCCTTCAAAAGGAAATCTTTGTGAAGTTTTACCGGGAAAAGCAATTGGTGGAGATCATTTTAGCAACAGAGAAAAAACATTGACCGAAAGTGAACAATATTATGAAGCTGATGTCAATTATCATTGCGGAAACCGAAATGCAGACCGAATTGTTTTTACTAAAAACGGCGAGGTTTATCTGACTAAAAACCATTATAAAAGTTTTGAAAAGCAGTAATTTTTATTATATCCTCCTACTTTTAACCTTCATTGTTTCCTGTTCAGACAAAGAACAGAAAACAATAAAGGAAGAAAAATCCATTACTATTTTGGTTCAGCCATTTAAGGATATTAGTCCTAAAAATGTAGAATTTGTGGTGAGTCAAATTAAAAAACTCTATCCTAATGTAGAAATTCTGAAACCCATTGATTTCCCTGAAAATATATATTATAAAGAAAGAAACCGCTATAGAGCAGATTCTATTATTTCATTCCTGAGTAAGAAAACAAAAGAAAATTTTGTCACCATTGGCTTGACATCAAAAGATATAAGTATAACAAAAGGGAAAATAAAAGATTTTGGAGTAATGGGTCTTGGATTCAGACCCGGGAAAGCATGTGTTGCATCAAGTTTCAGATTAAGTAAAAAAAAATCAGACGAGCAGTTTTTTAAAATAGCCATTCATGAGCTTGGTCACACTCAAGGTTTAAAGCACTGCCCCGTAAAAATGTGTTTTATGAGATCTGCGGAAGGTAAAAATCCGACCGATGAAGAAACTGATTTTTGTAAGAAATGTAAACAAATTTTAATTAATAAAAACTGGAAATTCAGTTCGATATGAAGACAATATATATAGATTTTACAGACATAGGAGATTTTGAGGATTTCTATGCACAATTAAGGGAAAAGCTTACGCTTCCTGATCATTTCGGGGATAATCTGGATGCTCTTTCTGATGTGATCACCGGAGAATTAGAAATGCCGCTTCACATAGAATTTGTAAACATGACAGTAGATCAACTGGAAATTTTTGAAGATCTTTTGCTTACGTTGGAAGATATTGAAGAAGAAAAGGAAGATTTTACATTTACTTATTTTCTGGAACAATATGAAGATGAGGAGGATGAAGAAAGTGAACAAGAATAATCATTTTTAGAATAATCAAGACTCGCAGATTTTTTTTGCGAGTTTTTTTATCTAAGAATATCATATAACAAGCTTAATACATTTAATTATTAAAAATACCCTATTATAATTCATAAAACTTTAATAATTTAACATAATACATGGTATTTAACATTCCCTTTTGTGGTATCTTTTCATTTTTTGGCAATCCGTTTATTTAGTATTTTTATAAAAATTAAACAGCTAAATATGATCGTTTGCGAAAACCTACTGTTTTCCCATGGAGCAAGACTACAAAACTATAATTCTGGTGAAATTATTTTTGAAGAAGGAAGTAACGTAAAATATTACTTTCAGATAAAAACCGGAACAGTTAAACTTACTAATTTTCATGAAAATGGTAAAGAATTTATCCACGGACTCCCCTTTGACGGGCATTCTGTAGCTGAAACGTATGTCTTTCATGATAAGAATTATGCCGTAAATGCTGTTGCCGTTACAGATTGCGAAATTATAAAACTGGAAAAAGAAAAATTCCGGGAACTGATGATTCAAAATCCGGAAAAACTGATTGATTTATATACGTATACTGCAGATCGGATGCATTACCGATATGTCATAAGTGCACCGCTTTCTCTGATGGATCCCCTTACCATTATGAAAAAACTAATGTCTCACCTTAAAGGCTATTTCGGTTTTGAAGAACCTTTTTCATTTGCGGTTCCTTACACAAGACAGCAGCTAGCATCTCTTACAGGATTGCGGATAGAAACTGTTATAAGAACCATAAAAAAGATGGAGAAAAACAAAATCGTAAAAATCGATAACGGAAAAATTTATTACTAATAAAAAATCCTTAACCATTACAGTTAAGGATTTATATTTTTCTTTACTTGAAATTATTTTCCGATTACTTCGGTAATAGGATTTCCGACATTTCCACTTGGAAACTGAATCTTTAATAATGAAGAAACCGTAGGTGCAATATCTGTCATAAAGTAAGGTTTATTGCTTTCTCCATGCTGAATTCCCCATCCCATAAAAATCAACGGAATGTGCGCATCATAAGAATTCCAGACACTGTGTGTCGTTCCTGTTTTTGCATATGGCGGAAGCATAGAATCATGAGAAATCAATTGAATATCACCACTTCTCTGTCTGTTGATTCCGTTAATAATTCTTTGTTTAATGGGCTCTGGAATGGTTGATTCCTGAACTTTATCAACCGAAACAGCGTAAAGATCACTAGGATCATTTTCAATTTCCTTAACGGTGAAATCTCTCACATCATTCAGCTCCAATTTGTTTTCCTTTAACAGTTTTCTATCAAAATAAATCTGATAATTATCAATAGCATTAATCAGCTTATCAACCCCGAATTTATCTTTCAGCTTTTGATTAATCTTTTTATCCATATCTTCTCCAAAGAAACCCGTAGTGATTTTATGTTCCTGTAAAAATCCTACAGAATGAGCTCCACCGTGGTCTGCTGAAAGGAAAACTGTATATTTCCCCTTTCCAACTTTTGAATCCAAATAATTGAAAAATTCCGCCAGATCTTTATCCAATCTTAAATAAACATCTTCAACCTCAATAGAATTCGGACCGAATTTATGACCTGCATAATCTGTTGAAGCCAAATTAATTGCCAACATATCCACCACATCATCACTTCCTAATTTTTCTCCTTCTACAGACGCTTCAGCCAGCTTTAATGTTAAGGTATTTCCGAAAGGAGTATATCTAATATTGTCTTTTTTAGTCTGATAATCTGCAGCCAGATTACTGTAAGGAAAAGTAGGCGTTTTTGAACTTCCCAACAAACCTTCCCAAGAAGAATTGTCTGGTGCACTTTCTGTATACTGATCGATCGGAAGTAATGTATTCCAACCGTTTGCCACCAATTTATCAGGCAAATTCTGAGCATTAAAAGTTTTCAACCATTGCGGCAAATCGTTCATATACCAAGTACTCGTAATGAAATTCCCCGTAGAATCATCAAACCAGTATGCACCGTTTGGCGTGTGACCCGCAGGCAAAATAGAAGCTCTGTCTTTTAAAGAAACCCCTATCACTTTTCCCTGAAAGTTTGTTGCCAATCTCAATTCATCTGAAACCGTTGTAGACCAAAGATTCTTTGGAGAATGACTCCCTACTTTTGCATTGGCAGTTCCGACAGGTTTTACATTTTCGTCGGTCGTACAATATACATTTTGCCCTGTTTCCTTATCCGTCCAGTCATTTCCTGCAATCCCGTGAATCGCCGGAACAGAACCTGTATAAATACAAGTATGCCCGAGAGCCGTAACTGTGGGCACATAAGGAATATGAACATTATTGAGAGAATATCCTGTGTTTAAAAGTCTTTTAAAACCGTCATTTCCATATTTATTGTAAAAACGATACAAATAATCCCACCTCATCTGGTCTACCACCAAACCTACTACCAATTTCGGTCTTTCTAACTGAGTATTTTTGTTCTTCTGAGCATTGATTGTAATTACGGACAAGAATGTAGCCGCCGCAATCGAAATTTTCCTAAGCATCCGGTAAAATTTTAATTAGCTACAAATTTACGGGTTTTGAAAGTTTTGGTATATGAAATTTTGATTAATTTTGATTCTTCACTTTACGATTCTCATGCTGAAAATTGAAATTAATGGCTGCGATTGCATTAGTTGAATCGGTAAATTACAGTAAATATTATTAAATACAGCATTCAAAAAAGAAGCGACTTCCTATCAAAAGCATAAAAAGTTATACGACGAATTTCAGAACACATTGTATGAATTCAAAATATAATGAAAATAATACTTTAAGATACGTCTCTTTTTAAATTTATAATATTTTGAAAAACATGCTGGTAATTCCATTTTAGAGATGAAAAGCATCCAATCAGTTAAATTTATTATATTAAAATGTATCAGTTTTAAAAGATTTTAATAGATTTTAACTAAATTTGAAAATATCAATCCTTAAACTTACACAAATGAAACTGCTGAGACCCTTTTTATTATTCATTTCAATACTATTGTTCGGTTGGCTTTTTATAAGCAACATCAACCTCATTAACGTAGCAACAACACTGAACGAAGCTGAAATCAGTTCAGAAATCGGAAAAGTAAACAGCTTTACCAGTATCAACCAGCTTAAAGAATTTACGATCGAAAAGATCAATTACATGGAGGTGATCAGAAATAGATTTTCTGAAAATGCACTGATCCGAGTTGCAGTGATTTCTATTTTAGTTTTAATTCAGATTATTCTGTACGCTACAAAAGGAAATTTTTCTCACTCCAAATCATTAGATCTTTAAATTAATGGAGATCCGAAACTTAGAAATACTAACCGAAAATCCAACTTTAGATTGGGGATTAAACGGATATGAAACTGATAAAATACTCGTTGTTTCCGCAATTGAAATCGGTGGATCCTTTGAATTCAATTTAAGAGAAAAAAATCAATCGTACAGGAAAGTCTGGGATTTGGATTCCGACGATATTAATGATCTTAATGCAATTATTTCTCAGGGACATTCTTTCGGAGCTTTCGAAAATGATGAATTAATTGGTTGGGCGGTCTGTGATTTTCGGAAATGGAATAACAGTCTTTTCATTAAAAACATATTGGTCAGCGAAAAATTCAGAGGGCAGAATAGTGGCAAACTTCTTATTAAAAAAATCAACCGGGAAGCCAGAGAACTGCAATGCAGAATCGTAGAATTGGAAACACAAAACACCAATTATCATGCAATAAAATTCTTTCAGAAGGCAGGTTTTGCCTTTACAGGAATAAATACAAAATTATACAACGATTCCACAGAAACGGCTTTATTTATGAGTTTTGATGTACTCTAAGACTTTATCGACAGAAACTATAAAAGATATTTTAAATTTTATTTTGTACTAAATGGTACAATTATATACCTTTGTGTCAACAAAATAAAGAAATGGCAGGAAGACCAAAAATATTCGACGAGCAGGAAGCAATCCAAAAAGCAACCGAAGTCTTTAGAAATAAAGGCTACGATACCGCTTCTGCAGACGAGCTTTTGAATGCCATGGGAATTGGGAAAGGAAGTTTTTATCTAGCTTTTAAAGGTGGAAAAAAGGAATTATATGTTCGTTCCATTAAACAGTTTTCTGATAATTTCAGTCACAAAATCGGTCAGGCTATTGAAAATTCGGAAGATCAGATTCAATTCATCAAAATGTTTTTCTTATCTCTTGCTGATGCAGAAGATTGTGATATTGAAAGAGGTTGCTACTTGGGAAATACTTTAGTTCAGCTTTCTGAAAAAGATAAAGATATTAAAAAGATTACGGTAGAATTACTAAAAGGATTACAGAAAATTTTTGCCAAAGCTATTAAAAAAGCACAACAAAATGGGCAACTGACAACCCAGGAAGATCCTGAAATTCTAGCTTGGCATTTAACCAATCTTTGGAACGGAGTTCACGTCACAAGACGTATGGAAAATTCTCGTGCGATCCTTACTTCTATGATTAAAATGAATTTACAAATACTGCAATAAAAAAATTTACACAATTTTGTACCAATTAGTACAATTTAAAAATTTAAACAACAACAAATTATTATGAACATTACAGACAACACAATTTTGATCACTGGCGGAGGTTCAGGAATCGGTTTAGAAATTGCAAAAGCATTAAGTCCAGCGAATAAAATCATTATCGTTGGAAGAACAAAAGAAAAATTGGAAGCTGCAGCAAAAGATTTAGAAAACGTTTTCACCATACAGGCGGATATTACGAATGAAACTGATATCGACAGACTGTATGAAGAAGTAAAAACGACTTTTGGAGGAATCAACATTTTGATTAATAATGCCGGAAATGCTTACGTTTACAATCTTGCGAATGGTGACGATATTTACAGCAAAGCGGTGGCAGAATTTACGACAAATTATTTCGCTCCTATCAGAATGACTGATAAATTTCTTCCTTTATTAAAACAACAAAACGAAGCCGCCATTGTGAACGTTTCTTCTATTGTTGGACTTGTTCCAAGTTCTCATCTTCCGACGTATTCAGATTCCAAAGCGGCACTTCACTCTCACACAAGACTGTTGAGATACGAACTGGCAAAAGAAACCAACGTAAAGGTTTTTGAATTAATGCCACCTTTGGTTGCTACCGATTTCTCAGCCGAAATTGGTGGTTTGGAAAACGGAATTCCTGCGTCTCAAGTTGCCAACGATTTGGTGAAGGCTCTTCAGGAAAATATTTATGAAATTCACGTAGGAGATACAGAATCTGTTCATAACAGTTTCTTTGTTGCTACAGAAGGTGCTTTTGCTACTTTTAACAATTAAAAATTTTCATCATTCCTAATGGGGAATTGATTCCATATATTTTGTCTCCCGCAGGTTTTCTTGTGGGGGATTGTTCTTAATAATACCCGTTGTGCATTTTGATGTATTTTCGTCACTTCGAGTAGGTTTTTGAAAAAAATCGTATCGAGAAGTTTGTAATTTTGAAGGCAGATCTATTCTCGATACATTTTTTCTCCACTTCATTACGAAAAAACACTCGAATTGACGTATCTAACATTAAAATTTTTCAAAATGCACAACGCGTTAATAATATAAGTTTTTTAAATTTGTTGATATATGAAAGTCCTGACCTCCACAACAAACAAAATTTGAACCCCAGAACAAAATCATAACCCAAAATAAACCTGAACTTTGTCCAATAAAATTTAAGTAAAAATGGAAAACGTACAGACAAAGAAAACAGTTTTAGTAACGGGAGGAAGTGGATTTTTAGGAATTCATACCGTTCTGCAGTTATTACAGCAAGGATATGAAGTAAAAACAACCATTCGTTCATTAGCAAAAAAAGAAAACATCATCAAAGCATTGAAAGAAGGCGGATTGAGAGATTTTTCACATCTTTCATTTGTGGAAGCAGATCTTACCACCGACAACAATTGGAATGAAGCCGTAAAAGGCTGTGATTATGTACTTCATGTTGCCTCTCCCTTCCCTGCACAAGATCCGAAAGATGAAAACGAACTTATTATTCCTGCCAGAGACGGTGCTTTACGGGTATTGAGAGCCTCTCGTGATGCCGGAGTTAAAAGGGTAGTTTTAACATCATCTTTTGCAGCAGTGGGTTACAGCAACAATAACGAAGATCACATTTTCACGGAAGAAGACTGGACCGATGTAAATACGGAACTTCCCGCTTATATCAAGTCCAAAACAGTTGCTGAAAAATCGGCTTGGGAATTTATCGAAAAAGAAGGAGACAGGCTGGAATTAGCCGTTATTAATCCGGTCGGAATTTTCGGTCCTGCGCTTGGCGACATCACTTCGGCTTCGTTAGATATTGCTGTTTCCGGTATCCTTAGCGGAAATCTGGAATACACCCCGACTTTTACGATGGGCGTTGTGGATGTGAGAGATGTTGTGGATATTCATATTAAAGCAATGCTTCACCCCAATGCTTCGGGAGAACGTTTTATTGCAACCTCAGAAGGCGTAATGAGTTTCTATGACGTTGCCGAATTATTCAAGAAAGAAAGACCGCAATATACTTCCGACATTAAGAAACTGGAACCGATTGGTAAAGAATTCTACAAAGAAATATCCAATGAAAAAGCAAAAACTATTCTCAATTGGAATCCAAAAAGTCGTGAAGAAGCTTTGTTGGCGAGTGCAGACAGTTTAATGGTAAATTCATAAATTTGTATTAATACGTTCATTATAAAACCGACCTAGGAAAATGAAACGTAAAGAAAAATAGCTTTATGAACGTAAAGAAAATCCCACTGTTTGAGTGCGACACAAATATTGAACCGAAGAACCAATGCTGAATTCGCACGAGTTTTGGGATTTTTAGAGAATAAAGCTATTTTTTAGCGAAAGTTTCCAAGTCTTGAATTTTTCGTTCTTTTGTTTCAAGACAAAAGAAATTCACAAAAAAGAAAAATAATGAAATTTAATAATCTACAATCCTGTCATTTAGGACCAGAAATATCTCCGGAGCAATTTATTCCGGAGCATTTCTTCTTGTTTCTGCTGAAAGGCTCGATGGTGTCGTACGATGGTTACAAACATTACTCGATGAAACCCGGCGATTACTGTATTGCCCGTAAAAACCATTTGGTGCGATATACGAAATATAAAGATGAAGGAGAATTTGAAAAAGTAATTATCGCTTTTGATGAGGCATTTTTAAAGAAATTTTTGGAACGCCATCCTTATCAGGCTGAGCCTACAAATAATACCGATTCATTTCTGTTCATTCATGAAGATAAGCTGATTCATAATTTTGTACAGTCTTTAGAACCTTACTACAACGGAACGGAGCAGCTGGATGATGTTTTTGTAGACATCAAGCGTGAAGAATTACTGATGATTTTATTAAAGAACAATCCTGATCTTAAAAATATCTTTTTCAATTTCAATGTTCCACACAAGATTGATTTGGAATTATTTATGAATCATCATTTTAAATTCAACATCAGCTTAGAGCGTTTCGCTTTTATGACGGGACGAAGCCTATCTACTTTTAAAAGGGAATTTAAAGCGGTTTTTAATACAAGTCCTGGAAAATGGCTGATGAAAAAACGTCTTGATGAAGCTTATTTTCTATTAGATAAAGAACATAAAAAACCAACCGAAATTTATATTGATCTTGGTTTTGAAGATCTTTCACATTTTTCATTTGTGTTTAAAAAAGAGTTTGGAGTTTCGCCTTCGGAGGTGAGTAGGATTTCAGTTAAAAAGTAAATTTACAACTATCATTTGAAAATATTTTTTCATTATTTTTGCAGCAATAAAATACCATGAAAAAAAATAAATATAGCAGCATCAATCTACTTTTAATCGTCAGTTCATTATTTGCTGTAAGCTGTCAGAATGATGATACACTGGAAAATGAACCTCAAAACAATGTTCAAAATTTTGAAAGTTATCATTATATTTATATGCATTATCCAAATGGAGTTTTGCCAAGCAGTAATACAAATGGGATTGTAAGAATTGAATATGATAATCAAAACCGACCCACAAAACGTATCGGAGGATTAGCAGCTCTTTCGGGATCTACAGGTTTCAGTTATATGTTTTCTAATATGTATGCTGAAGAAATTACCTATGGTAATAATGAAATATCTCTTTTCATAAAAAGCACAAATCCTACTAACTACCCAGATCGTTTAAAGACCGTTTTCAAAACAGAAAATGGTAAAATTGTAAAAAAAATAAATGTAGATGTTAATTATCCGCAAACCAATGACACCATCAGTTATTTTTACAATAATGACAGAATAGTAAGATCATTAAGAAGAAGAAATTCACCGCTTTATGAAACAAAATACCATTATAACTCTATAGGAAATATTGACAGTATTGTCACCAGACCTTTTTTGTATAATGATGTAACACATAATTGGGCAATTAACGAAACAGTCAAATATAGAACAGTCCAAGCTTTTAAAGATTACGACAGTTCACCCAATCCTACAAAAAAGCTAATGATCTTTGATGAAATATTCAATAGAACTTTGTCTGAAAATAATTACAAAACCTACGAAAGTAAAACTTATGATTTTAATGGTAGTATTCTCGAATTTTCAACAAGAAACTGGACCTTTAATTATATTAACGATCAAATAAATTTTGGCAATTAAAATAATCAAAAATGAAATATGTAACGTGCTTTTTTAGCACGTTTTTTTATTGGTCAATATTTTTTTTCGGCTACATAAAAAGTAGATTCAGCTACATTCCCGAAAGTTGAAGACTTTTTGAAATCTTTCTTGTTTCAGGAAAAAGAAAAATCAACTAACTTAGTTATTATTAAACAACCAGTAAGAATAAAACTACTCTTTCTCCATTGGAATTCAGGAAGTTTTTATTAAGATAATTTTGAAGTTTTATTTTATATTTACGTAATTCTAATATTGTGAATTAAAAATTAAATGAGCGCAGATAAAAATATTCTCAAAAAAATGTCCGATCAGGAACTTGAAAAATATATTCAGCCTGAAAGCAGATTTGTTCCCGAAGCTATTCAATATGCCTATGAAATCCTCAAAGAAAGAGGGAGAGTGTTCAGCTCTCAAGAAATAGAAAGAATTCAATCTTTGAGTGTAAATAATATACAGGATAAAGAAATTCATCCTAATTATATTAAAGCATCCAATCTCATGTATCTTAGCGGAGCATTGGCAATCGCCAATATAATTTGGCTGCATGAATTATTGAACAGCCCTTCTAATATTTTCATAGCTTTTGCCACTTTAATCTTTATTTTTGGAATAGGATATTTGATTTCAAAAGGAAAAAGCCGGGTAAAATATCTTTTGGGAGGCTTATTTCTTTTAGGACTCATTTCACTTCCGGAAGTTATTACAACAATAAAAACCAATCTCGTTTTGGCAATATTTAATATTGCACAGACAATTCTTCAAGCATGGGTAATTATTCTTCTGTTTAAAATACCGAAAAGCAATTGATTAATCCTATTATTCATCAGAAAATTAAATTCATGAAAAATTCAGACTTAAAAAATAAACCGATAACCGAATACACCAACGAAGAATTAATCAGTAATGAAAAGAAAGTAAAAACCATGACTATTATGCTTGCAGTGGCAATGGTTTTAATGTTCTTCACTAATATATTTACTGCAACAAAAGGATTTAATGCTTTTTCAATAATGCCAATGGCATTTATTCCCATATTGGTTGTAAATATTAATAATTTGAATAAACTGAAGAAGGAGATAAAAGACAGGAATATTTAATTACAAACGATTAGACCGCAAAATAATTTTATGGAATAATTTTCTGAAGTCCATTGTTTTTCTTATGTTCACAAAAAATTATTAATCATGAAAAAAATCTTACTGGGAATTATTGTTTTAGGCGTCGTATCTTGTAACAGTAATGATGATGAACCATCTCAAAATCAAAACAATATTATAGGAATCTGGAAAATACAGTCTAAAACGACTATTTCCGGAACCAACCAAACCACAGTTTTAGGGCAGGAAGTGATTGACGACTGCAAAAAACAAAGTACTTACGAGTTCCGAAATGATGGCAAATATTATCTAAACGATTATAACAGTATTGGCACCAATTGCCAGAAATCTACGGCTACTGTAGATTACACTTACAACCAGACTGAACAGAAAATTAACATCAGCGGATCTATATCAACCGTTCTGTAATCTACAACCAGTAAATTGGTTATCCTTACTCCCGATAATTATGATTACAATAGTGACGGAGTAAACGACTACATAAAATATACTTTTTATAAATAACTGAAAGAATCCGTCTCAGTTGTGAGACGGATTCTTTCAGTTATATAAAGCTTGAAATATTAAAACTTCAAATCACCATTTACTTCTCTTACCGCTTTAGCAGCTTCAGCAAACTTCAGTTGCTCGTCTGCAGTAAGGGTGATGTTTACGATTTGCTCTACACCATTTGCACCGATGATGGCAGGAACACCAAGGCAGATATCGTTTTGTCCGTATTCACCTTCAAGCATCAGAGAACAAGGGATCATTTTCTTTTGGTCACAAGCAATTGCCTGCACCATTACAGAAACTGCAGCACCCGGCGCATACCAAGCAGAAGTTCCTAACAATTTTGTAAGCGTTGCCCCTCCTACTTTTGTTTCTTCGATTACATATTTTTGTTGCTCTTCGTCTAAGAATTCAGTTACCGGAACACCGTTTCTAGTTGCTTTGCTCAATAGAGGAAGCATACCTGTATCACTGTGAGCAGCGATTACCATTCCGTCTACGTCAGAAATTGGAGCCCCCAATGCCTCTGCCAATCTGTACTGGAATCTTGCAGAATCTAATGCACCACCCATACCAATGATTTTGTGCTTAGGAAGACCTGAAGTTTTGTGTACAAGATAAGCCATTGTATCCATTGGGTTAGAAACCACGATGATGATTACCTCAGGAGAATTTTTTACCAAGTTTTCAGTAACGTCTTTTACGATTCCTGCGTTGATACCGATCAGCTCTTCTCTTGTCATCCCCGGTTTTCTTGGGATCCCTGAAGTAATAACAGCTACATGAGAACCTGCAGTTTTGCTGTAATCTCCTGTTGTTCCTGTAATTTTTGTATCAAATCCGTTAAGAGACGCTGTCTGCATCAAATCCATTGCCTTACCTTCAGCAAATCCTTCTTTGATATCTACCAAAACTACTTCTGAACAGAAGTTCTTCATTGCGATGTATTCTGCACAACTTGCTCCTACAGCTCCTGCACCTACTACGGTTACTTTCATAATGTATACTTTTTTTTAATTTATTAGTAAAGTTTAGTTCAAAAATTTGACTCCCAAATTTAACAATTCCTGAAAGATTGGGCAATCTTTCAGGAATTTAATTATCTTCAAAAGTAATATTTGTATTGTATTGAAAAAAATTAGTTAACGTTTAATAAGAACGTATATAATTTTTTAGCTCCGGATAATACTTCGTCGTATTCTTCTTCCGTAACTTCTGTATCAAGAACTTCTTTAAAGTTTTTCCACATCGGTCCTGTATTTTCCTGATAGCATCCGAAAAAATTGAAGGTTACATCATCGAAACCTTCTGTTTTAGAAAGCTGTTTTGCAATGACGTTTCCACCCAAAGTAGAACCTTCAATCACATACATTGCTCCTAGCGCTTCCTTTTCGTTAGCAAATTCAAGATTGTGAGCAGCAGTTCTATTTTCAAGAGAAAGGCTTGCCAGATCTTTTTCAATTAAAGGAAGTTTTTTCCTGTTGTCTAGCTGAAGTTTTTCAGAGAAGTTATCAGAAAGGCTGTTGAAAATTTTATCTTCGGAATTCAACAACATCAAATAATTGGTGTTGATGATTTTTTTGTAGTCTTCTAAAGTGAATGTTTTACTGAAAATTTTGTCGGAACTAAATAATTTTTCAGCTGCATCATGAAACTCCGCGGTGTTTTGTTTTAAATACTCAGATACCATGTTCTTTATTTTGAATTAAAGTTCCGCAAATTTAGGTTTTTGAAACGTTAAAATGAAACAAGTTCCGTTATTATCGCTTTCGTATTCTACATTTCCGCCGATTCTTTTCATAATTCTATGTACAATAGACAATCCTACCCCATTCCCTTTGAATTTCTTCGCATTATCCATTCTGTTGAAGATCTTAAACATTTTATGTTGCTGATCTTTAGGAATTCCAATTCCGTTATCTGAAATCCTGTAAATCACATGATCTCCTTTTTCCGTTCCTGAAATCTCTACTTTAGGTAATTCCTGCTGAGACGAATATTTGATGGCGTTATTGATGATATTCAAAAATACCTGATGAAGCAATGTTTTATCGGCAAGAACATCGGGACAATCTTTAATAACGACTTCACTTTTTGCACTGTTAAAAGTGATTTTAGCATTTTCAACAATTTTTTCAATCGTCTGAGCTGTATTGAGTCTTTCCAGCTCAATTTCGCTATATTTTGCACGGCTTAACTGCAGGACATCATGCATCATTGCAGCCATACTGTCGATTTCATCGATAATAGAATTAATCTTATTTCTGCTTTTTTCAGAAGTATCTGTAATACTTTTTAAAAGCATCTGTGCATTCAGTTTCATCACCGTAAGCGGTGTTCCCAAATCATGAGAAATGGTATAAGAAAAGCTGTCTAGCTCTTCATTTACCTTTTTAAGCTCATCATTCAGCTTCTTGATTGCCGTATAATTTTTATGTGAAGTTTCCAGAATTACATCACGCACCGCATGTACGGCAGCAATGTTTTTGGAATTCCACCTTTTGGAGCATCCTTTGATATTTTCGGTAAAAAGATGGAAAGAAGTTCTTGGTGAGACCATCTGCATTTCTTGTCCGTCTTTTGCCACCACATCTATCTTTTTCTCCGGATTTCCTGCCCAGTTGATGTGTTCATCAAACTCTTTCCGGAACCAGATCAGGATTTCATTTTTTTCTTTTTCTACAAAGAAAATTATGATTCCTGCGGAAGATGTATCCAACCCTAATGATTCACCATACTTTCCTAAAAAATTACGGCTCAGATAAATATTTTCTTCAACATTTTCATGCGCCCATTTAATGATTTTATCAATAACCTGACGATCGGGTGTTACACCTTCTGTTACCACATGATCATCTGAAATAATCGCCAAACCATCAGCTTCAGGAAAATTTTTAATTTTATTTTTATTCTCTACTAATGCATCAAATACGTAATTATATTTAATGAATTCTTCTTTTAAACTAGTTGTTCTGTCATTTAAACTTAAACGATATTCAAGCTCTTTCTTAGATCTAAATGAAGAAAAAGCATTTGATGCCAATGCAGTAAAAATACCAGCCTGCACTCTGTCTTCCAGATCAATATGCTTAGGCTCGGTGTTCTGGCAAGTTACCAGCCCCCAAAGGTGATCATCTATAATAATAGAAACACTGAAACTGGATGCAGACCCAGAATTTTTGATATACTGCGCATGAATAGGCGACATCGCACGCGATCCTGAATAGGTAAGATCTATATTTCCTTCCAATTTACTGAAAATAGGAACGGGCTCAGAATATACGTTACTGAAAATTCTTTTTCTTTTTTTAAGGTAAAGTTCTCTTGCCTGTCTCGGAATATCAGATTCCGGATAATGCAGACCAAGGTAGCTTTCTATATTTTCTTTACGATTTTCTGCAATTACTTTTCCGGATCCGTCCATCATGAATTTATACACGATCATTCGGTCATAATTCACGATTTTTTCCAGGGTATTTAAAAGCTGTTCCCAAATTTCCTGCTCATCATCGATGACATAAAAATTATCGTATTTATTAGAAATTCGTTTGTTGGGATTATTTATAACTTTCTCAAATTCAAGGAAAATATTATTCTTGCTTTTGAAAACAGAGAAATGGTATTCTTTTCCGGAAATAAAAATTTTATCAAAATACGTTTCGTTATCCCTTCTTGTAAACTTGTCTAAAGACGTGTAAATATCGGATTCTATAATGCTTTTAAAACTTTCGGGAAAGTCCGTAATTCTTTTACCGAAAAGCTGTTCCGCATCTTCGACAGTAAAAATCTCCTCAATATTCTTACTAAAAAAAGTTATGGAACGAGATTCTGCATCAATGCCTATCAGATAACCAAAACTTTGTATGTAGCCCGGAATATGGATGGGCTCTTCATGACATTCTACAAAATTCATATAATATTTTGACCAATCAAATATAAAACTTTTTTTAAAGGTATTATGCTTTTTTACACAAAAACAGATACCACGAAAATTCACAAAACAAAGACTTTAAGAGAAGTAATTCAAGTTATTCGTTAAATATTAAATTTATTATCAATTTCTGAAATTTCAGAATTATTGCCTTATTATTCTATAATAGCAACAACTCTTGCAGGAGCCGCCGATCCGCCAACAATTTTCAACGGAAATACACAGACTTTAAATCCCGAAACAGGCAGTGCAGCAAGGTTCGTAAGCTGTTCCATATGTAAATATTCTTTATTGATACCAACTCTGTGACCTTCCCAAAAATATTCGGGATCGTTGAGTTCTTTGGCTTTTTTTGCCATAAATTTAAGGGGAAGATCCCAGCCCCACTGGTCGATTCCCATTACTTTTACCCCCTGATCGATGAGCCATTCTGTTGCTTCACGGCTCATTCCTGTTCCTTTGTCGGGAAAATCCGGAGTTCCCATTAATTTGTCGCGGTCAGTTCTTATCAGGACAATATTTCCCTGTTTTATGGTAATTCCGTTCTTATCCAAATCTTTTTTGAGATCATCAACCGTAATGGCAACGAAATCTTCTTTATGAGAGCAATCAATTACAATTCCATCTCCATAGCACCACTCCAACGGAATCTGATCGATGGTTTTGGCAGGTTTCCCTTCCACCACCGGACCGTAATGCCAAGGTGCATCAAGATGAGTAGTAGAATGCAGCCCCATACTCTGAATCTTGTCGTCTGCCCAACCGATCCAGTTTTTAGGAAATAATTTTGATGGAAGTCCCAGTGCCAAACGAATCAGCCAATGTGATTTTTTATGTGATTTATGTTTAATTTTCACTTTCATAAACCACGGATCTCCCGCATTATACTGAATGGGCTTAGAAAGATCAATTATTTTTGGCTGTTCCATATGAAGATAATTTTCAAATAAAATTACACTTCTTTATCAAAATAAAGCATATAATATTTTCCTTTTTCATCTTCTCCAGTTGCTAACTTCTGACGGTCACCATGAATGTAGATGTGAAAGTTTTTATCTAGTTTAATGATACTTTTAAAATGTCTCTGGGTCTTCTTCACCGCAGCTTCACTGATCGGGAATTCTTCTGCAATATTGATCTGCATATCCTGCTCGTAATCTGTTTTAAAATTATTAAAACTCTCGATCACATGCTCATCTCCCAATACTTCACTCGCAAATTCATCCAGCTTAAACTCTTCTTTTTCTTTAAAGAAATTGATTGATTTATTTAAGAAATCAGCCTGATCTGCTTTAGAAACTTCAAATTCCTGAGGCAATTGTTTGGTAATATAATCTTTATACACCATTAAAGCTTCTTGTGTATGAAAATATTCGTCATCACGCTGCTTTACCTTTAAAAAATCCTCAAACCAATAATACATATCTCCGTTTTTGTTGTTATCAACCACAGAAAGTACATATCCGGTTTCTTTATGATTATTGTAAATTAAAGCCGCTTTATCAATTTTTGACAAACCAATTCCCTGATCTTTTTCAATATCGAAAGTCTCGCTTTGAGGAGAAATTTTCAGGAAAGATTCTCTTTTTTCGGTTTTAAAAATTCCAATTTTATCGACCCTTTCTGTTCCTTCTCTTTCATCCTCAAAATATACAATAAATAATTCTCCACCCTGAACTCTTGGGTTTTCAGCCGCTTCGAAAAGATGCTTTGCAATATTTTCAGATTCCCAAAGGAATTTTGCTTTGTCATCAAAAATTTCGGACACAGCACTGTACACCGGATTATTCACCAAATAAGAATCACTGTAAAAATTAAAAGTTTCTTCGGATTTGAACGAACCTAAAAAATAATCTTCCAGCAATTCTGCCATTCCTTCTTCCAACTGCAACTCCTCCTGAGAAAGAATAAGCGATTCTCCATTGATTTTATTTCCGACTCTGTGTACTACTATTTTTGAAAACATCTCTTGTATATTTTTGGATTGCAAAGATATTAATAATCTCAAACAATCAACAGCATTTCATTCTGATAAAAATCCTATCAATCTGAGATCATTTCTAATAATAAAAACTCAATAGAAATAAATCAAAATACTCATTTCCAAATCATTACGTCAAATAAAAATCTAACGGAATATTTTTGGCATCATGACCTTCAAAACAATTATAATGAATTATTTAAAAGCCATTCAGGAAATTTCAGAGATTATTCCCAATATCGAAGAAGAGTTAGAAGAAAAGAAAATACAGAGTTCTTACAGTGTAATTAATGCTTTTACCAATAGGATAAAAACTATGATTGTGCAGAAAGAACGGAATCTTTTATTCAAAAGCCTTAAAAAGATGAATGATATTTATCGTAACGAAGATGTTATGTTAAATATGCGGTTGAGTGTACTTTCATTTATTCTCTGGACAATTCTACCACTTTTTGCAGCCCCGAATATCGTAAACTGATCTTTAGTCATATTTCGAATGATCTGCAAAAATTGTATTCGAGACAGATTTACAGTCACGGAATATAGTTTTATTACATTTTTAATGTATTTCATTACAGAACTGGAAAATCCAACAAAATAAAAATCTATTCAAAATCAACACATTATGAAAACCAAAATAAGAAAAATTTCCGATTGGAAAACCTTCAGAACTACTACAAACAGACATAATATAGAAATTTTGGCAACTCACATCGCTGTGATTATCGGTGTATTTATTATTGCTGCTATTATATAATTTGGTACAGTTTTAGTATCCTTAGCTGTGTCTGAAAAATATTAATTATGATGAATGTAAATATGAAAACTATTAATCAAAAAATAGCTGTTGAATATTTAAAATTTTTCTATCCACCACTTCGCCAAGAAATTACACAATTATCTGTACAGGATAATTTCGCAGGAGTAATTCAAGCAACGATTAATTATTTAAAAAAACTTCTATTGGAGTCTAAAGTAAGCATCATTGCCCATCATATCAAACTGATGGATATGATCCATAAAATCGGAGATTCGTATGTTAAACATATTATTGAAAATCTTTTTGTGAGATCATTCGAAAGCTTTAAAAAACATGCTAAGATTACACACTGGAAGCTTCTCTATCAAAATATGCCGGTAAATTTTCAGGTGATCTACAACGATCAGCGAAAACAGGATAAAATATTCTTCGGTAAATAAAAAATTAACTGAAATCCCTGAACTGTGTTTGGGGATTTTTTATGAAATTCTCAATATACTCCACCTGCCATTGCTTAATTGAAATTTAATTTTTCACCTGAATTTTTATGTAATTCTTTCTGAGCATGAACATTTGTTTCGCCTTTAGAGTTAGTTGTACGCTTTCCGGAGGAAGTTTTCATTAATCTCTTTAGTTCTGGATTTTCTTTCTCCTTCTGCCACTTCCATCATATTGACTGCCAGCAAAGAATAATCTGCAACAGCATTTTGTATTATCATTTCACCCGCAAAACTACAGTGACTTGCGCCCGCTATTTCAGAAATATTCATTCCTGCGCTTGAAGTAATGTTCATTCCTGCGGTAATACTGATGTTTTCTCCCGCCGTAAACGTCATATTCTTTGGCGCATTTACGTTAAATATTCCCCCGTCCATCTATCAGATACGTATTCCCGCTCGATCTTCAATAAAAACAGAACCTTCCGCATCATTCAGAATAATCTTAGTTCCCGATCTTGTATGAATTACCTTCTTGTCATTTCCCGCCGTGCGATATCCACTCGTTTCCTTTCCGTTGTAATGCGCTCCCATCACAAAAGGCTTTTCTGCATTGTTCGATTCAAAACCGATCAACACTTCTTCCCCAATTTCAGGAATAAAATGAAAATATAAATAAACTACCAGATAATCTTATAGACTTGTGCATACAGAACATAATCAATAGAATTGTCAAAAATCACTAAAAATTCTTCTTCTCCATCTTTGTCTACATCATACAAAAGAGTTTTAGATCTTCCATTTCCATATTTATTATTTTCCTCTGGATGTTTTTTTTCAATATTGAATTTGTACGTTTTTCCTTTAGAATATACTTGTAATAGCATTGGATTATTCTTTAAGTCAATAAATTGATAAATATCATTTTTTTTAGACTTTAAAGTTGTCACATATCCAGAATCACAAGTGATTGTTTTATTTAAAAAAATATCCTCATATGAAAAATGATCTTTATAATTATTTGTTGTATATCCCAAAAAAAATGAGTTTTCTATTATTTTTAGATTGTACTTTTTAATTATCTCATTATTTTTTAATGAATCACCTAAATAGTACATTTTTCCATTTTATACATTTTGTGATTATAATAGAAAATAGAATCATTTTTCAGCGAAGGTCTCACTATCAGATTCCATTCCAGAAACAATGGAATATAATGACCAACTGATATCAAAATAATCTAATAATTTAATACTGACTTTCTTTTTTTGACAATTAATCAATAATAAAATACACAATGAAAGAACAATTTTTTTCATTATTTTTTTCTTTTTTCAAGTATATAAACAGGAGGGATTTCATTTTTCGGAGAATCTTGAACTATTTTACAAACCGTCTTTGATGTTAAAAAATCACCTTTTTATAATTAGGAAAATCATTAGGATTTTTTTTAAATATTCTTATATCTTTTTACTATGATAAATAAATGTTGTTGAATCTCTCGCTGCTGTATCTCCCATTTCCTTTGCTTTCATTGCATTTCTATCATATAATCCCACAATTAACTTATCCTGAACTTTACATTGCTTTTTGTAGATGGAAGTACTGAGATGCCATTGCCCATATTTTTCTGTAGTCATGCAATCTAATATTCATATTGCCATAATATCCTTGTCCCTCCCAATCCTTATATAAAATTTTGGATTGTCTACAAATATTTCTGTTTGACAAAAATGCTTAAATCCTTGTACTTGTTTGAAACTAGCATATTCTTTTGATTGATATTCTATACTTCTTCCATATGGTCAAGTATTAGCATCTCCATCTGTTACATTTTTATTCTCTTTTCCATATCCTAAATGGTATAAATGTGACATATATACAAATCCTTTTTCTATGTATGCAGAAGATTCCTTAAACCATTTTCAAAGCCATGTATATTGATCAAATTAAGGTAAATGTAAGCAATGCGACATAAATTTAGCTTTTTCTTCTGATAAGAATTGAGAAATTGAACTTAAATTTTCCTCTTTTAATTCTTCTTGGCAGTTACCAATTCTTATTCCTCCACAAAAAAGTGTATTGTAGATATCAGCAACTATGCTACCTATATTGTCATCTGCTGTCCTATTGCCTTTTTCTACTTTAAATTGATTTTATGGAAAAAACATAACTTTTTACATTTTAGATATTTATACCCATAATAAAATCCTTTTATTCAAAGTAATTTTTTGAACATTTGGATAAATATTTTCTGTTATCAATTATTTTTTCCTGTATATCATCAAACCTATTTTTTTTTAAAGAAAAATCTAATTTTTTTGGGACTTTATAGTGACATTTTTCAGTCATTAATCTTTCACTCAAAGCATCAGTTCTATAACTCAAAAGATTTGACAAGAACCAGTCTTTTTTTTGTTTGTCGTAGGTAAAAGTTAACAAATCATGGTCAAGATACTTGGGTGCATATGTGAATTTAACAGTAATAATATTTTTTATTATTTTAAAATTTACACTACCAGCTTCTTTGTTATAGTTTGAGAAAAAGAATATAGAATCATTTTTTTTTTTGTGATTTAATTTTCCATATTCAAAAATAAAATTATTACTAATAGAATCCTTATAAACATTGTCGTTTATTTTATCTAAATTCAAATCTACTTTGGCAATTACTTTATATTGTGCACTATTTAATATAAAAAAAAACAAAAATAAAATAGTTTTACTTTTTCTTAGAGATACATTCTTCATCATATTTAAATAATATTTTTAAATTTCTTGTAAATTCTTTTCGTTCTTTAAGTCCATAAGGTTTTTTTACTTTTCCATTTATACATTGTGACACTCTTAAAACATCATCTGTATCAGCAACTAAGTTAATATTCTCCCCTGTTGGTACCGTTTTTCCAATATTTTCCCAATACCATCCAGCTGAGCCAAAAGCAAAATGCAAATTACTTGCGATAAGTGATGCGGAATCAACATCAACCATTTCTATAACTTTCTCTTTAATCGGTTTCCCATTTTTGTTTAATATTTTTTTACCACTACTATCTACTTTATCCTTATAATAAATATACTTTTCTTTGTAGAGGGGCTTTCTATCAAACAGTTCGTCTATCTTTTTATTATTTAATAATTGTGGTTCTTTTTCTAATATATAAGAGAGATACTTTTTTTGAGTTCTCCTCCAAGTTAATTGGATGATCCCTCGACCTTTGTATCTAGGACCATCTCCATCTATATTATGCTCCATACTCTTGGCATCACTATGATTTCCTGGATTATATCTTTTACCAGAGGAATATTCTAACGTAGTACCATACCTGGATGACTCATGATATGATTGTGCTAAAAAATGAATTTTTCTAATACACGTAGTGATATTATGTTTTTTCATTGTATCGTTAAGTTCATCACATAGTCTTTTATAAGTTTTTTCGGATTCAGGTAATGGGCAGTTTTCATCGTAAAATAAAGATGTGATTTTTATTTTTTCAGTTTCTCGCAATGTCTGAATAATTGTTTTAATTTCGTTTTCTGTAAAATCCCTATTACAATAACATTTCTTATCCTCTTTATTCTCTACTTCAGGAGGGTTTACAGGTTCTGCATACTTCACTCCGTTTTTAGCATTAAAAATTATTTCTTTACCGGAAGAAATTTCGTAGCCTTCCTGGGCATAAATTTTATAGCTTCCTCCGATCTCTTCTATTAAATCTCCGCCTATATAAGTTTCTTTACTCATTATTTAGTGGCTTTTGGATTTTTCGGCTGAATTATGCTGTATTTCTTTCTGAGAATGAAATTCATGATTCTCGGTAGATTGGGTAGAACCTTTTCCATTAATAATGGTTTGTTTATCTTTCTCAATTTTACTTTCCTTATTTCCCTGGATAAACTCCACCATTTTTCCTACAACATTCGTCATAAAATCGGTTCCCACATTTATCATACTCATCATTCCTACACCGACAGATTTATTCATTCCTACAGTTTCGGTAGAATTCATACCGACATTGGTATTCATATTCTTTCCGGCAGTTAGATTAATATCGTCTCCGGCATTCACTGTAAAATTCTTCGGTGCATTCACATTAATATTCCCCTGTCCATCCATCAGATACGTATTCCCGCTCGGATCTTCAATAAAAACAGAACCTTCCGCATCATTTAAAATAATCTTCGTTCCTGATCTTGTATGAATTACTTTTTTATCATTTCCCGCCGTGTGATACCCACTCGTTTCCTTTCCGTTGTAATGCGTTCCCATGACAAAAGGCTTTTCCGCATTGTTCGATTCAAAACCTACCAACACTTCTTCCCCGATTTCAGGAACAAAATAAAACCCTTTTCCGCCTCCCGAATGGGGTTGAATCAGTCTAAGCCAGGGCGTTTTCTCATTCTTCGCCATCTGCCACGGAAACTGAACCCGAACTCTGCCCATGCCCTCAGGATCATTATTGTCTAAAACCCTTGCTGATTGGATTTCACCTAAAGGAACCGCATCATTATCCTGATAAGGTGCGGTAAATAAATCAGGAATTCCGACAAATTCATTGTAATACTTGTTGCCGTCGTAATAGTGCTTAATCTCAATGATACGGTAGGTTTCCATCGCTTTATCATTGATGTCGATCAGCTTTGCTCGTCCTCCGATTTTCAAGGCAGGATCTTTACTTTTTCCTTTCGCTGAAACAAGATTTTCACGCTTTTCTTTTTCTTTTCGAACGGCTTCATTCAATCCGTTTTCCGTATCGGTATGGTTGAAATGCATCTGCGGTTTTTTCCTGAATATGGCATTCGAAGAATTAATCTGAACCGCCTGAAAAGGATTTTCCTTATACTGTTTCTGAACCTGCGAAGAATCTCTTGAAATGATATTTCCCGAAACACTGTCGTAAGAAATATAACTGAAATCCTGTGGTTTGACATTCAATTCAAACTGAACATCAATTAAATCCGAACCTTCTTCCAAAGTAATAATCGGCTG
>Ga0308171_1001278_pt1 | contig 35616 bp, 44 predicted proteins | sample PhyGR1_FD_202135 | JGI IMG/M metagenome (GOLD analysis project Ga0308171, IMG submission 202135) | Phyllosphere microbial communities from UC Gill Tract Community Farm, Albany, California, United States - DLSLSG.R1 | ecosystem: Host-associated > Plants > Phyllosphere > Unclassified | place: USA...
TCTGCCCCATCGACTGTATCAGCCACGACGCGTGCCTGCGCGTCAAATCCGGCTGCAAGAAGTTCGGCAAGACTTTCATCCCGTTGCGCAATGGCAGCAAGTCCAGCCTCGAGCGGGCGCTGCAGACAATGAATGAGCGCGGTGCGAATTAAGGGATGATGCTGAGAGAGCTTAAAGGGCCTCTCAAGTTCGACGGTGCTTCCTCATGTTCTCCTTCCGTCATCTCGGTCAAGCCCGAGGATGACGGAGAGGTTGAGGATCGCCGTGCCACCTCTCCGCGGGAGAGTTCCTGCCACCTTCTACAAAGCGTTCTTCCGGATCACATCGCTCAGCCAGTGATATGACGCCTTCGGAATACGCTGCAGTGTCGGGTAATCGACATAGACCAGGCCAAAGCGTTTGGAATAGCCGCGTCCCCATTCGAAATTGTCCATCAGCGACCAGGCGAAATAGCCTTTGATATCGTGGCCTTCTTCGAGCGCGTCGAGAAGAACGTTCAGGTAGCCTTCGAAATAGGCGATGCGATCCTTGTCGATGACCTTGCGATCCGGGCCGAGCGCGTCCGGATAAGAGGCGCCGTTTTCGGTAATGTAGATGGTCGGCTTGTTGTAGCGCTCGCTGGTATCGCGGATCTGTTCGAGGAAAGCTTGCGGATCGACAACCCAGTTGACATCGGTCAGCGGACCCATGCCGGTCGGCGGGGCGGTCTCGGCGACGCCGAAGGTCGTGTTCTTGTTGGGGCCGACGAAGACCGGATTGTAGTGGTTGAGGCCGAAGAAATCCATTGTCTGGCTGATATCGGCCATGTCGTCGCCAAGAATGAACGGCTCCATTTGCTTGGCGATCGGCGCTGGGTACGTGCCAAGCCACAGCGGATCGACGGTCACGCGGCGCCAGAGGCAATCACCCAGAATACGGGCTTCCTCGTGCGCCGCATCGTCGTAATGCGGACGCACCGGCCCGAGCGAGACGATGTTGCCAACCTCTGCCTTGGGCGCTTCGGCGCGAACGGCCTTGACCGAGTAACCATGGGCAAGGTTCAGCGTGTGGATGGCCTGCAGGCTGTCCTCATAGGACTGCTTGCCCGGCGCGTGACGGCCGACATTATAAGCGACCCAGGGAATGACGTTCGGTTCGTTGATTGGCGCAAAGCGTTTGACGCGGTCGCCAAAGTGGCGGGCAATCGTCGCTGCGTAATCGGCGAAGATTTTCGGCGTTTCGCGCGAGCGCCAGCCGCCCTTTTCCTCCACGGTCACCGGCATGTCCCAGTGATGCAGGCAAATCCACGGCTCGATTCCTTCATGCAAGAGAAGGTCGATGACGCGGTCGTAGAAATCGAGACCGCGCTGGTTCACCTGACCGGAGCCCTGCGGGAAAATGCGCGGCCATGCGGTCGACAGGCGATAGGCGCCAACGCCAAGACCGCTCATCAGGCCGATATCTTCCGGATAGCGGTGGTAGTGATCACAGGCGATATCCGCCGTCTCGCCATTGGTGGTGCGGCCCGGCGTGTGGGCATAGACATCCCAGACACTCTGGCCGCGGCCATCCTTGTTGACGGCGCCTTCGGTCTGGAAGGCGGAGGCGGCGACGCCCCAGAGAAAGTCCTTGGGAAAAGAACGCGTCATGACAGATGCTCATTATCGATGAAGGAGGCTTGCGGCGTGCCCCGCATGGGCTGCGGGACACGTGTTTGCGTGGGAGGAGAGTTGACCTCAGTTGCCGGTGCTGACATTCCAGAAATACGGCCAAGGGGATGGCTTGAAATCCTTGAGTGTCTTCTTCTTCGAGCTCAGCGCATTGAAATCGCCCACTTTGTAAACCGGGGCTTCCTCATAGAAGACCTTCTGAATTTCGGCGAAGAGGGCCTTGCGCTTTTCCGGATCGGATTCCGCAATGAAGGGCTCGACTGCTGCGGCCTTGGCAGGTGTCGACCACCAGCCTGGATAGCTGTCGGACATCCAGCCGTTGAGGATCGGCTCCGGCGGGAAGGGGCCGTGGGTGATGAAGATGTCCCACAGTTTCGGATCGGCCCGGCGGGTGGTCAGCGTTGCCCAGTCGAAGACGCCAAGCTCGACCTTGAAGCCGGCGGCCTTCAGATATTCGGCCGCCACCTGCGCCATCTTGTAATGGAACTCATACTGGCGGCTGGTCAGGATGCGGATCGGCTTTTCACCGTCGTAACCGGCCTTCTTGGCCATGGCTGCTGCCGCTTCGGGATCGCCTGCGCCATAACGCTCGATGCCCTCTTCCGTGTGCCATGTGTAGCCTTGCGGATAGAGCGCGCCATCGACGGCGAAGAATTCCGGATTGCCGAAGGCGGCCAGCAGCATGTCTTCCGGGTTTAGCGCCGCCTGGATGGCGTGGCGCATCTCCTTGTTGGCAAGCACGCCTTCCTTGGTGTTCATCACCATGACTGGCGCACCATAGGGCTTCAGCACCACAGGCTCGGAAGCCTGCGACGCCTTCAGGCGGTCGAAGGTTTCAGGCGGAAGAGAGTCAGCATAGTCGAACTGTCCGGAGACCGCACCTTCGAGGCGGGTATTGGCATCGGGAACCGGCACGAAGCGTACCTCGTCGAGAATGGCCTTGCGCGCGCCGCCAAAGCCGTTGGCCGCTTCGGACCGCGATTGGTAGCCATCGAAGCGGACGAGCTGGATATATTGGTCGGCCTTGCGTTCTTTCAGCATATAGGGGCCGGTGCCGATGATCTTGGTCAGCGGGTCTTCGGCAAGGTTTGCCTTCGGCATGATGACGGCGGCGGAATTGTTGAAGGCGAGAAGCGAGAGCAACGGCGCGTAGGGCTTGTTCAGCACGATCTGAATGCTGTCATCACCCTTGGCGGTGACCGAGCTCAGATAGGGTGCGACCTGCTTGCCGCGTGATGCGATCTTTGCCCAGCGCTCGATCGAGGCGATGACATCGGCGGATGTCATGGTGGAGCCGTCGTGGAACTTGATGCCCTTGCGGAGTGCAATGTCATAGGTCTTGCCGTCGGCGGAAACGGTCGGCATTCCCTCGGCCAGCAGCGGAACAACGTTCCATTCGGCATCGAAGGTGAAGAGCGTCTCGAAGATGTGCTGCGTGATCATGCCCACCACATCGGCGGTCGATGCCATCGGGTCGAGCGTGGGCGGTTCACCGATCGTCGCGACATTGACGACGCCGCTGGCAAAACTCGGCGTGGACATGGCGGGCAGCAAGAACAAGGAGGCTGCAAGCAAAGTGCGTTTGAGCATGACGCTCCCTCTTTTGAATCCACAATAATGGAATATGCATTCTTATTGCGTCATACTGTAGCGGGATGATGAGCGTTGTCAAATGCGTTTGCGTGCACAGTCGCGTGTAAGAGAAGTTGCCTGGCGGTCATGGAGATCAACGCGAAACCACATGCGCGTTCTGGCAAAGACGCGCCGAAACGTTGTCGTTGCGGTCAAAGTGGATCGCTATCCATTTCACACGCCGAGCGAGGCGATCTCAGGATCGCCCTTGTCCGCCGCGCGGTCTTACGCCGGTCCCAACAGGCCTGCGATACGCCGAAGCTTGTCGAGGTCTTCTTCGATCATCGATGTTGCTTCGGCACGCTTGATTGCGCTTCTGGAATGTTGAACGGCAATGCGTTTGAACTCGGGGTGGCGAAAACCGGAAAGGGTGATGAACGCCTTCTGCAATCGAATGCCGACTTCAAGGATCGCGGCGCCATCGCGGGCAAGCGGAATGAAGAGATCGTCGAAGACATCTTCGAGCCTGATGGGCGCGACATGCAGGCGCGGATATTGCACGTCGATGTCGTCGGCGTGTTCATCCCAGACCGTCAGGACACGCATGTATCTCGAAATCAGATCGATCGCAGTGCCGGAATCGTTGATGGCTTGCGACAATGACCTGGACGCGATTTCAGCCAGAACCGCAGCACCGAAACGCGGGTCCTGATCGAAGGACCGGACGTCGCCGATCGTGAATGCCGATGCTATGCGTTCTTGACCCTCTTCATCGACATCCCCGACGATCCAGGCCAGGGGAATATTGGGGGCAACCAGCTTGCCGGCGATCGCCACCACTGCGATCTCCACGTCAAGTTCTTCCGAAATTTGCCCGAGCGCGCCGCCATCCACATGCTGGACATAGCCAACCTTCGGCTGGTGAACGGGCGTGTTCGGCGCGCTCAGCCTCGGATCATTGTCCTCCAGTTCCTTCCCGCCCAGGCACGGGCTTTCTATCCAGGACCGTAAGGCCTCGATGGTGGCTTTCTCCACGCGCTCCGTCGTTTCCGTCACACGTCCAAGGCGTGAAAGGTGATCGATCCAGCGAAGCAGGGTGACGATGATCAGAAGGATAACGCCGATCGTCACGACGAAAAGGATGACGCGGCCCTGGTCGCCATAGGCTCCGGTTGCGAGCGCGATAATGCCAACGAGGCTGAAGAGGAACGAGCCGACAAAGGTGGCCAGCACATTTTGCGTCGTGCTGTCTTCCATCACGAGCTTGGTGGCCCGTGGCGTGACGTTGTTCGTTGCAGCCGAATAGGCGGCGACCATCGTGCTCAGTGAGAAGGTGGTCACTGTCAGCATGCTCGAGGCGATGATGCCGAGGATCTTGTCGACAGCGTCGGCACCGATCTTCGCGGGAAGCTCTGCCGGGATGTAGGAGGAGAAGGCGACGGCGAGAAGTGCGGTCACGACCCCTCCAACCGAGAACAACGTGGCCCTGAACCATATTCGCCGGACGATCTGGTTGAGCCACCACTGCCATTTCGATGTCATATAGCCCCCGCTCCGTTGCAACCCGATCGTCTACAATCGCCGACGACCCGGCCTCACTCAGACACTTTTCAGAGCGATAACGACGTCACGCGGCGGGCGTTCCGTAAAAGGAGTTGCAGCGCTTCCGGTCGCGCTGGACGCGTTTGCCGTGGTTTACGTGAGCCGCGATTTCGCGGCGCTAGTCCCGTGCGGATGGAAAAAAGGCCGAGGCTGCAAGCGTCAACCAGCCGAAGATCATGCCGAGACCGCCTGCGGGCGCGGCCATGGGAAAGAGGCTTTCGCCGGTAAAGTGCTTGGAGACGAGATCACCGGCAAAGAGTGCAGTTCCAAGGCCGAGAAGAAGGGCAGTGGGCAGGGCGGTCTTGATACGATGCCAACCAAGGTAAAGACCGAGGAGCACCGGCGCATGGGCAAGGCACATGGCGGACGCATTCCCAAGCAGCACTGTCGCGCCCGTATGGGTGGCAGCGGCGGCAAGTGCGACACCGCAGGCGCCGAGCATGCCGCTCAAAAACAGTGTCCCGGCTTTCACGATGCCCTGATTCATGGCTGCGCCTCTTCCTGGTTTTGCATGTGAAAGGCCAGTCTTTCCACCGGCGCCCAGATGATTTCCCGCAGCTTCGGGTTTTCGATCGTCTCATCCATGGCGCGGCGGAAACAGAGCAGCCACTCATCCCTTTCGCTTGCGCCGATCGGTGCGACGAAATGACGGCGACGCAGCATGGGGTGGCCGTATTTTTCCACATAGACTGGCGGTCCGCCGAGATAGCCCGTCAGATAATCGTAGAACTTGCTTTCGCTGCCGGACAGATCTGCCGGATGGATGGCGCGGCAATGGGCGGCTTCCGGCAATGTGTCCATCAGCTGATAGAAGCGGCGGGTGAGCGCCCGCACGGTGGCCTCTCCACCAATGGCTTCATAGAGAGTGATCGTATCGTCTGCCACGCCTTAGCCGTCTCCGTTTGCTCCGCTTTTGGCGCGTCCTCAAGGAAAGTGCAAATGGAAAGGCCAGGATGCGGCAATTTGCGTTGCCGCATCCTGATGGTTGTCAAAGACGATCAGCCGAAATTGCGGATGAGGTCGAGGCCCTGGTTCAGCAGCGCATTGGCCTCGTCTTCATTTGCCGCTTCCACATAGCAGCGCATTTCCGGAGCATTGCCGGAGGGGCGGAAGTGGATGGTGTTGCCATTGGTCAGCGTCACCCGCAGGCCGTCAATATCGCTGGTGGACTGGACCGCGCCGACCGGCTTGAGGAACGCTTCGAGATTGCTGCGCGAGGCACGCAGATGCTCCATCAGAGCCGAGCTCTTCTCCTGGGCGAAATCCTGCAGGCGGTCGGCGGCTGCGACCGGCAGCGAGTAGGCGGCGGCCACCTCGGACAGTGCCTTGCCTTGGCTTGCCTTCAATTGCAGCGTGGCAAGGATCGGCAGGAAGCAGTCGCGGGTGGGAAGGGGCGCGATCTGCTTGCCGTGCAGGGTAAAGGGCGTTGCCGTCAGGAAGCCGCCATTGGCCTCGAAGCCGACCACGTGGTCGCGACCTTCCGACAACACATCGGCCATGCCGGCGATGACGAAGGGCGAGCCGACCTTGGTGCGCACCACCTTGAAGTCACCCGCCGCCTCGATGCCGGAATTGGAGGTGACCGGCGTGACGACGACGCCTGCTCTGAGAAAGTTCGAGGTAATGAGACCGATGAGATCGCCACGCAGCGGCGTGCCGGTTTCATCGGCAAGCAAAGGCCGGTCACCATCGCCATCGGCGGAGACGATCGCATCCAGACCATGCTCCGGCGCCCAGGCCTTCAGCTTCTCCAGCGTGTCGGGAGAGACGGCTTCTGTATCCACCGGAATGAAGCTCTCCGAGCGGCCAAGTGCCACGACCTCGGCGCCGTAATGGGCCAGGACGTCGACGAAGAGATCGCGCGCCACGGTGCTGTGCTGATAGACGCCGATCTTGAGGCCTTTCAGCGCATTGTCACTCAGAAGACCGATATTGCGCTCATAGAAGAGTTCGTTTGCATCGCCGCCGCGGTTTTCGGCCTTGCCTTCCTCAACGCTCAATTCTTCCTGCTTCAGGCTTGCTGCCAGATCGGCAATGGCGGTTTCGTCCTGCTTGTCGATTTCGCCGTCCGGGCGGTAGAACTTGATGCCGTTACGATCTGCGGGAATGTGAGAGCCGGTGATCATCAGGGCCGCTGCCTTGAGCGACAGGCCATAAAGCGCCAGGGCTGGCGTCGGCAGCGCGCCGCAATCGAGAGGGTTGAGGCCGGCGGCCTTTAGCGCGCCGATGCAGCTTGCGGCAATCGCTGGGCTGGAGTCGCGAAAGTCCTGTCCGATGAGGATCGGGTCGCCTTTTTGTGCCAGGCCGGAGTTCAGAAGATGATGGGCGAAGGCTGTGGCATAAAGGGCGGAAGCCTTGCCCTTCAAATCTTCCGACAGGCCGCGCAGACCGCTCGTTCCAAACTTCAAACTCATCTCAAAAAAGCTCCTTGTTCAAAATCTATTCGAGGCCCGAGACGCGGGCCCACATGTTTTCTAACCCGGAACATGCGGCATTGATCCCGGCCTGTCATCAGGAAAGACGGTATTGCGTTAACGCGAAAGAGGCTTCGATCCCGTACAAATGGCTGCATATGGTGGCTTTTGCACACCATTTTGCTTACAGACTTTTTCTGGCACTGCTCCATATCGGCGCATTGCTTCCAGGGGATGACAAAGCAATGGACACTGTATCGATCGACAATCGCGGCGATTTTGGCCTTTGGGCCATTGAGCGTGCCAAGGAGATCATCGCGGTCGAGGCTTCGGCGCTGGCGATCGCGTCACGCGATGGCAAGGACGAGGAGATCCGCGATGCGGCGAATGCGCTGGGCGCGGCCATCTCCGCCGCACTTCTGGAAGTCTATGACGGGCTGGTGCCGGAGGAGTGATCGGCGCCGCGAAGGCCTGAATAGCGAAGCGCGATGAAGGCGGTGAGGCAGGCGACGGCAAAAGCGTTGAGGTTGAAGAGCTTGCCCAGATCCTCCGCGCTCCAGATGTGCAACGCATCGCCGATCAGGTAGCGCGTTATCAAGAAGCCGGCAAAGACGACGCCCGTCAGGCCGATCTGCCAGAGTTTTTCGCTTGCCCTGAAAGATAGTGCCACGAGCATGATGCAGGCGGCAAAGAACAACTCAGTGCCCGATCCCGTGCCGAACAGCTTGGTCTCGAACACCGTGTCGATGGTGCCGACGAGGGGAAGCGCAATTCTTGCCGCCAGTGCGGACCGCCTGGCGATGAAAGGGATGGCGAGAAAGAAGGGCATGGACAGCACGCTGATCCATGCCGCCTCGACCCCATTGCCGACCACCCACCAGATGGTCGGCGGGTAAAACGGCTTGTTGGCAATGATGACCCAGGCCACGGTGACGGTGGCTGCCGTCAACGCGTCCTGTTTCGCGCTTGCGCCTCTGTCTGTCATTTGCCGACCGGTTTCAGCAGATAATGTCCGACGCCCCAAACCTCGCCCTTGTCGTGGCCGAAAAGCCCTGCTGTGGCGAGGAAGAACAGTCTCCAGCGGCGGTGCCACAGCGAAGCGTCCTTGCCGTAAACACGCTGCAGTATCGGCGTGATCCTGTCAGACTCGCGATCGAAATTGGCAAGCCAGTCCATGGCAGTCCGGCGGTAATGGGTGCCGGACCAGCGCCATTCGGCTTCCACGGCGTAGACATCGGCGAAACGATGCGGGAGATCATGCGCCGGCATGATGCCGCCGGTGAAGAAGTGATGTGCGATCCAATCGGCAGGGTCGTTCGGATCGAAGCGGTAGGACCGGTTCTTGTGGGTGAAGACGTGGATGAAGAGCCTTCCATCCGCCTTCAGCCAGCCATTGGTGCGCTCGAAAAGGGCGCGCCAGTTGGACATGTGCTCGAACATCTCGACCGAAACGATGCGGTCATATGTCCCCGTTGGGGAAAAGTCGTTCATGTCCGCGGTGATGACGGTGAGGTTGCTGAGGCCCTGACGCTCTGCCTCACCGACAATATAGGCGCGCTGCGAGGCGGAGTTGGAAACCGAGGTGATGCGGGCATTAGGAAACTGCCGCGCCAGATAAAGCGACAGCGAACCCCAGCCGCAGCCAAGCTCCAGAACATCCATACCGTCATGGACATCGGCATGCTTGACGGTTTCAGCCAGTGCCGCGGTTTCCGCATCGGCAAGCGTGCTGGAATCGCCGAGGTAATAGCAGCAGGAGTATTTTCGCTGTGGCCCGAGCACCAGAGAGAAGAATTCCGCAGGGACTTCGTAGTGCTGGCGGTTGGCGTCATCGGTGTGTGTGGCGACAGGAAAATCCGCCATGTCACGAGCGAAGGCAGCCTCCCTGCTCTCCGGCACCTTCTCCAGCCGGCGCTTGGTGCGGTTGCAGAGGAAATCGATGCCGGTCAGCGTGAGGCCGTCGGACAGCGGTGCCTTTTCGGCCGCGTTGATGGCGAATGCCAACATGTTCATGTCATGCCTCCTCTTTGCGTGGACCGGGGAAAAATGCGTTGACGCGACGCTGCAGCGCGCGGAATTTTTCGCCGCGCGAACGCAGCATGTGCTCTTCAAGCGGCGGGATGCCGGACGCATGGACGAGCAGCCAATACATCAAGGCTGGCGCCAGAAGCGCTGCCCAGGCGAAAGGCGAGGGGCCTGTCAGCGCCAGCAGCGGCCATGAGCACCAGTAGAGCCACTCGAAGAAATAGTTGGGGTGGCGGGAATAGCGCCACAGGCCTTCCTCGCAGACTTCGGTCTTGGCTTCCGGCTTCTTGCGGAAGCGTGCCAGTTGCCGGTCCGACAGCGCCTCGCCGGCAATCGCCAGAAGACCGATGACGACGGCGATCAGATCCAGCGAGTGGGGGAAGCTGGCTGTGCTGAAGGCTGCCAGGTAGATGGCAAGGACCAGAATGAACCCGGCAAGAGCCTGGATCTGCAGGAACAGGAAGAGGCGTTTGGAGGCATTGTCGCCCCATTCCTCGACGAGCTTGGCATAACGCGGATCTTCGCCGCCGCCCTTGGTGCGAGAGCCGATATGGCTGCCCAGCCGGATGGACCAGACCGCCACGAGCAGGAATGCGGCGAGCCTGCGCTCCTGCGTGCCATCGGCAATGACGATTGCGACGATACCGCCGATACCGACGGCAAAAGACCAGATCGTATCGATCCAGCCGCTTGCCCCCGTGCGGCGTTGCACGGCCCAGGCCGCAATCATGGCAAGCGACAGGCCAAGGGCAATCAGAAACAGGAAGAGGACATCCATAGGAAAGTTCTTTCCGTGATCAGCATGATGAGTCTGCCAAATCTACGGAGAACGACCGGTCGCGGTTTCCTTGCAGAAGAAAAAAAATTCTTCCGCCATTTCTTGTGATCCGAAATCAAGGTCGGCGCGTTGTTCTCGTCATCGGTGCGCAGTGACGCCTCTTGTTAAAGGATTTGAGCATGAAAACGGTTCTTAGACTGTCCATCCTTGCCCTTGCTTTGAGTGGTGGCAGTGCCTTTGCAGATACGATCGAGGGCCAGTGGGCGCGCGGCGATGGCAATGCCAAGGTCCGGATTGCGCCCTGCGGCTCCGACATCTGCGCCATCAACACCTGGATCAAGCCAGGCACGCCGAAGGAAAAGACGGGCGACAAGCTGGTGATGAGCATCAAGCCGACATCCGACGGTGAATATTCCGGCACCGCTTTCGATCCGCAGCGCGACCTCACCTACAAACTGACCGTCTCCGTCAAAGGCGCCAGCATGACGACCAAGGGCTGCGTATTGGCAGGCATCATCTGCAAGGGCGTCAACTGGACGCGTATCAACTGATCCTTGGGGTGCCGGGCGCGACAGCTTTGCGCGCTTTGCGTCCAGAAATGCTTCAAGACGTGGGAGTTCTCATGAAACGGTTCGTCATCGCCTATATCGCGACCATGGTCTTCTTTCTGGCCATCGATGCGGTGTGGCTCAGCACCATGGCGGACCGTCTCTACCGTCCGCTTCTGGGTGATCTTCTGGCGCCGCAGTTCCGCCTTGTCCCCGCCGTGCTCTTCTATCTGATCTATTGTGCGGCGTTGAGCTTCTTTGCGGTTCTTCCCGGCCTCGACCAACGCCGGCTGGTGGTGGCGCTGCGCAACGGCGCTTTCTTCGGCTTGGCCGCCTATGGCACCTATGACCTCACCAATCAGGCGACGCTCGTGACCTGGCCGACGACACTGACCATTGCCGACCTCATCTGGGGTTCGGTTCTTTCCGCGGCTACGGCGTTCTGCTCCTGCTGGCTGACGGGAAAGTTGAATGGGCGTTCTGCCCATTAAGGACCCGGCCATTTCCGTCTCGCGTATCGAGATGGCCGGGTTCAAGACGTGATGTTACCTCTCTTCTCAGGACGATCATGCCCAACAGTTTTCTGCCGATGCTCGGAACGGTTCTTGCCATGAGCATGATGACGCCTGCGATCGCTGCATCGGACAGCCCGACCAAGGGTGAGGAGAGAGTCGACGTCGGCGGCTTCAAGCTGAACAGCATCCTGCTGCCCGCCGGAAAGAAGGCCGATCTTCCGCCGATCGTATTCATCCATGGCGCGAGTGCCAGCCTCTACGATCCGCTCTTTTCCTTCCGCGAGCCGCTGGAAGGGCGCGCTAAGCTGCTCTTCGTCGACCGGCCGGGGCACGGTCTTTCCGATATCGGGCCGAAGGAAAACATCCTGCCGGACGCGCAGGCCGATGCGATTGCCGAGGCGATGAAGAAGCGCGGCATCCGCAAGGCGATCATCGTCGGCCACTCCTTCGGCGGCGCGATCACGGCGGCCTTCGCACTGCGCCACAAGGATATGGTTGAAGGGCTCGTCTTTTTGTCACCCGCTCTCTACCCATGGCCGGGTGGCATCAGCTGGTATTATGACGCCGCGCGCGTGCCCGTGGCCGGCGTGTTCTTCAGCACCCTGATTGCCCCGCCTGCCGGGCTGATTGTGTTGAACGGTGCGGTGAAAGGAGTCTTTGCACCCAACCCGATGCCATCCGATTATGTTTCGAAGACCAAAGCCTACCGTGCCTTGCGCCCCGTTGCCTTTCGTCACAACGCCCAGGAAGTGGGCGCGCTGAACGGCTGGGCAAAAGATGCTTCTGCGAATTATCGGCAGATCAGAGCGAAGACGATCATCATTGCCGGGGACAAGGACGGCGTGGTCTCGACCGAGATCCACTCCAAGCATCTTGCCCGCGATATCCCAGGAGCAGAGCTCATCGTCGTCCATAATCTCGGCCACAAGTCGGATTACGTGGCCCGCGATCTGGTCGTCGCCGCGCTGGAGAAGATTGCCGGCAAGCCACGCAATCTGAAAGCCATCGCCAAGACGGTGGAAACGCGAATTGCCAGCGACAAGGGCGCGATGTGACGGCAGAACGATATCTCGACTGGTCACAACCACACTTGCCGATCTTCATTGCATGCCGTATGTCTCAATCCAATAGTTCAAGGATTGTTGAAATATGGACGAGCGCCAGGCGCTTTCTTCATTCGCGGCACTTGCCCAGGAAACCCGGCTTCGCATCGTGCGGGCGCTGGTCGTAGCGGGGCCGGATGGACTTGCGGCCGGCAGAATTGCCGAACGCATGGGCGTTTCTGCCACCAATGTCTCATTCCACCTCAAGGAACTGGAACGGTCCGGGCTGATCAACCAGCAACGGGTCTCACGCTCCATCATCTATCGTGCCAGTTTCGAGACACTTGCCGAGCTTGTGACCTTCCTGATGGAAGACTGCTGCGCTGGCCATTCCGCGATCCGGCATAACGTCCCGTTGTCCGAGGGTCATGGGTCTGCTGAAAGAGTGAACGCCGTTGAATAGGTCGCGCGTTTCTGCCTCTCTCGTTTCAGCGCTCGGCCTGACGCAGATCATCGGATACGGCACGCTCTATTACAGCTTCAGCATCCTGGCGCCCGGCATGGCGCAGGATCTTGGGCTTTCGCTGGCACAGGTGTTCGGGGTGTTCTCCGGCTCCCTTTTCATCGGCGGGCTTTCGGCAATTTACATTGGCAGGCAGATGGACCGGCTGGGTGCGGCAACCATCATGGCGGTCGGGTCCGCGCTGGCATCGGTGATGCTCGTGCTGTGCGCTGCGGCACCTTCGGTTGCGACGTTTGCCATTGCCATCATCCTGCTCGAGGTTTCGTCCGGCATGGTGCAATATCAGGCGGCCTTCGCCACGCTGGTGGAGAGCGATGCCCATAGCGCGTCCCGGAGCATCACCTATCTGACGCTGATAGGCGGCTTTGCCTCGACGATCTTCTGGCCGATCTCCAGCGTGCTTGCCAGCCATTTTTCCTGGCGTGAAATCTATCTCGTCTTTGCGGCGCTCAACCTAGTTATCTGCATGCCGCTGCATGTCTGGATCAGGAGCCTTGGTAAGACAGCGCGCGGTTTGCCCGCTCGCGCGAAACCGACTGTCGTCGGCGCCGTTCCGCCGCATATGCGCCAGCGGACCATGCTCATCGTCTCTGTCGCTTTCGCGCTTCTCGGATTTACGCTTTCCGCCATGCTGGCGCATATGGTGCCCATGCTCGGATCGATCGGGCTGGGTGCTGCCGCGGTCGTGATCGGTTCTCTCTTCGGCCCGGCCCAGGTTCTGAGCCGCCTGATCAACATGGTGTTTGGAAAGCGTCTTTCGCCGCCGGGCCTTGCCGTTTTGTCCGCAGTGCTGATCGTGTCCGGGGTGGTGATGCTGCTGATGAGCTCAGACTGGTTGCCGGGTGCGGTGGCCTTTGCCATCTGTCTCGGGCTTGGCTCCGGCATCAACAGCATTGCGCAGGGGAGCCTGCCGCTTTATCTCGCCGGCTCCGAAGGCTATGGCGCAATGACCGGCAAACTGACCGCGGCGCGGCTTGCGGTTGGCGCTTTCGCGCCATTCGCCTTTGCCGCCGCGATGGAAAATGTTGGCCTGAGCTTTGCGCTTGCGGCAAATGCAGGACTTGGCGCGCTCAGCATTGCCGCCTTCGTCATTGTCGCGCGGTCCTGCCGCGCTCAGGTGGCGTAAGCGCGCCGCCGGTCAGATCGAGTTCAGAGACACCCGCTTCTCAAGTTCGGCTGCTTCTTCCTTCCGCTCGCTGTAACGGCTGGTCAGATAGGGCGAGGCATCGCGTGTGAGAAGGGTGAACTTCACCAGTTCCTCGCAGACATCGACGACGCGATCATAATAGGAGGATGGCTTCATCCGCCCCTCGGCATCGAATTCCTGAAATGCTTTGGCGACCGAAGACTGGTTGGGAATGGTGATCATCCGCATCCAGCGACCGAGGATGCGCATCTGGTTGACCGCATTGAAGGACTGGCTGCCGCCGGAAACCTCCATCACCGCCAGCGTCTTGCCCTGGGTGGGGCGCACGGAACCGAGCGACAGGGGAATCCAGTCGATCTGCGATTTCATGATGCCGGTCATGGCGCCGTGGCGCTCCGGGCTGATCCAGACCTGCCCCTCCGACCATTGCGAGAGGTCGCGTAGTTCCTGCACCTTGGGATGAGTAGCTGGTGCTTCATCCGGAAGCGGAAGTCCAGCAGGATCGAACAACCGCACTTCGCACCCCAAATGCTCCAGCAGGCGCCGGACCTCGAAGGCGAGGAGCCTGCTATAGGACACTTCTCTGAGCGATCCATAGAGTATGAGGATGCGCGGGCTTTGGACCGACATTGCAGGCCGCAGGGCCTCTGCCGCGACGGGATCGAGAAGCTCGCTCTGTAAAGCGGGGAGGTGCTCAGACAATACGCTTTCCCTCATGATCGAGAACCTGCTCTCCATCTTCCTTGGTGAAGGCACCCTGATGGCTGTCGGGCAGAATTTCCAGCACCGCCTCCGACGGACGGCAGAGCCGTGTTCCGAGCGGCGTAACCACGAAAGGCCGGTTGATCAGGATCGGCTCCTTCACCATGGCATCCAGCAACTGCTCGTCGCTTAACGCCGGATTGTCCAATCCCAGTTCGGCATAGGGCGTGCCCTTTTCCCGGATCGCTTCCCGGACCGTCAGCCCAGCATCGGCGATCATTGCCTTCAGTTCTGCGCGTGATGGCGGGGTTTGCAGATATTCGACGACGGTGGGTTCAATACCGGCGTTGCGGATCATGGCCAGCGTATTGCGCGACGTTCCGCAGGACGGATTGTGATAGATGGTGACATGCATGATTATGCCTCCTCGGCTTGAGTGTTCTTTGCGACGGATGGAGCGTTTTCGTACCAGCCCTTCGAGCGGTTCACGATCCAGACGACGGACAGCATGACGGGCACCTCGATGAGCACGCCGACGACGGTTGCGAGTGCGGCACCCGACTGGAAGCCAAACAGGCTGATGGCCGCGGCCACCGCGAGTTCGAAGAAATTGCTCGCCCCGATAAGAGCTGAAGGACCGGCCACGCAGTGCTGCTCTCCTGATACCCGATTGAGGAGATAGGCAAGGCCCGAATTGAAGTAGACCTGGATCAGGATCGGCACGGCAAGAAGCCCGATGACGGCAGGCTGGGCGATGATCTGCTCGCCTTGAAAGCCGAACAGGAGAACGAGCGTTGCCAGGAGAGCGACAAGAGAAAGCGGCTGCAACCGGGCAAGCAGGGCATCCAGCGCGCGCGTCTTTCCATCGGCGGTCAGCACCTTGCGAAGAAGTTGGGCTATGCCGACGGGGATGAGAATATAGAGAACGACCGAAATCGTCAGCGTATCCCATGGCACCGTTATGGCGGAGAGGCCGAGAAGCAAGCCTACGATCGGCGCGAAGGCGACGACCATGATGGCGTCATTGAGAGCCACCTGCGACAGGGTGAAATGAGGCTCGCCCTTGGTCAGGTTCGACCAGACGAAGACCATCGCCGTGCAGGGCGCTGCAGCCAGGATGATCAATCCCGCAATGTAGGAGTCGATCTGATCTTGCGGCAGCAACGGTCGAAACAGCCAGCCGACGAATAGCCAGCCGAGAAGAGCCATGGAGAAAGGTTTGATCGCCCAGTTGATGAAAAGTGTGACGCCGATGCCGCGCCAATATCTTCCGACTTTCGACAGCGAGCCAAAATCGATCTTCAGCAGCATGGGAATGATCATCAGCCAGATCAGGACGGCGACAGGAATGTTGACGCTGGCGACCTCAGCTGCGCCGATCGCATGAAAGACCCCTGGCAACAGGTGGCCGAGCGTGATGCCGACCAGAATGCAAAGAAAGACCCAAACCGTCAGGTAGCGTTCGAATGTGGACATCAACTTGTCTTTCCGGTGTTTGATCCTGGCGTGATGCTGCGTCACGCCTTTTCAACGCTACAGCAGGGCGTCAAATCGGCGATCAGCGGGGCGCAGAGCGCGGCATTGCCATTGCAGCAATCCTTGAGCAGGAAGAGTGTGAGCGCACGAAAACCATCGAGATCGGCGCGATAGATGATGGAGCGGCTTTGCCGGTCGCTTTTCACGATGCCTGCTCGCTGCAAGATGCCGAGATGTGCCGACATCGTGTTTTGGGGCACGTCCACCAACCGAGCCAGTTCACCGGCCGCCACACCATCGGGCTCCGCCTTCACGAGGAGTCGGAAGGTTTCAAGACGCGTGGGTTGCGCAAGGGCCGACAGCGCTGCAATGGCAAGATTAGTATCCATATATCCAGAATAATGGATATTTTGTCTGAGTCAACAGCGCGCGTGTTTCGGGCGTGGAGAACGCCGCAGGCTCGCGGATTGGCTCAGTTTTCGATCAGATTGGCAACCGGTGCCGAGAGCGAAAACACCAGTCCGTCCCTGTCGAAATCAATCCTGCTTGTGCCTCCGAGATAGGAGGAGAGCGCCTTGTCGATCATCCTCGATCCAAAGCCGCGGCGGGTCGGCTGGAAGACCTCGGGGCCGCCGGTTTCTTTCCAGGTGAGCTCGAGGGTGGGGCGGTCGGCGTCTTCGTTGAGTTTCCAGGTGAGCGAGACGATGCCGGTGTCGTTGGAGAGCGCGCCGTATTTGAAGGCGTTGGTGGCGAGTTCGTGGAAGGCGAGGGTAAGCGCAAGCGCACATTTGGCCGAGAGATCGATTTCGGGGCCATCGATCAAAACCCGACCGGCGCTATGTTCGGCAACGACGGCCTCGGCGAGTGTGCGCAGTTGCGTCGGGTTGTGGTGGGCGTTGATGAGGATGTCATGCCCGCGGCTGAGAGCGCCCAGACGCGAAAGGAAGGTTGGCTTGGCGGTTGCCATGTCGGCGTCGTCTTTCAACGTTTGCGACGCGACAGCCTGCACAAGGGCCAGGATATTCTTGATGCGGTGCGTAAGTTCGTTGCGCAACAGGATCTGCTCATCCTCGAAGGACTTCAGAGCCGTGATGTCTCTTGAAATGGAAAGAATGCCTTCGACCGCACCTTTGTCATCGAAAAGCGGGGAGACCTTCACATCCCAATAACGCGGCGTGCCCTTGGCTGTATTGGCAAAGCCCGTGAAGCGTGCGGCGCGGCCGGCGCGGGCCTCTTCCAGTGCGGCAACAGCATCGGTATTGCCTTGGCCTTCCCAGAAATTGGGCCAGTAGCAGCCTTTGAATTGGGAAAAATCGTCCACCTCCATCACCCGCTGGCCGCCTTCGTTCATGAATTGGAGGGACCCATCCATGCCGATGACTTTGATGCAGTCATCCGAAACAGCGAGTGCAGCGGCAATGAAGCGAGAACTATTGTGGCTATCCAGCACTGGAAATTACCTTGAATAAGATGCGGGTCTGCGAGAAACACAGGCTAGTTCAATACCATAACCATTTAAGGCGCAACAGAAGAAGAAGTTCCCATCAGTACTTCGTTAATGACGTTACGTGAGGTCTTTCACGTTGGATTTTCTGCGCTATGCATTGAGCAAAATCACCTTGCCGGGGAGCGCTGACAAGCACGTTCAACGTCCCGGTACCGAATTTCGTGGCCAGTCTGTGTCGTTAGGGACGCCTGCTCCACAGGCGGTCATGAAGCGTCATGCCCAAAAGCATGGCGACGACGAAGAGGATGACCTGCGGCGCACCGCTGGTGAGTGCTGTCACCGAGAGAGACGCGATGGCCGGGCCGGGGCAAAAACCGCCGAGCCCCCAGCCGAGACCGAAAAGCGCTGAGCCGATGATGAGCGGCGCATCGATCTTCTGGTTTGTCGGCAGGTGGAACACATCGTCCAGCACGGGGTGCCCCATGCGCTGTGCTGCCCGCACGCCGATAAAGGCAACAGAGACTGCGCCGCCGAGGACGAAAGCGAGGCTCGGGTCCCAATTGCCGAAGATATCCAGAAAGGCTTGAACGCGGGCAGGGTTCAGCATACCGGAAAGTGACAGGCCGAGGCCGAAGATCAGGCCGGATGCCAGTGCTGCGGAAAATCGAAGGATCGAGCGGTTCATCATCCGATGCTCCGCAGGACCGCAACGGCGGCGATGCCCGTTACCAGAAATGTCGCGACTGCCGCCATGGAGCGGGGAGACAGCCTTGCGAGCCCCAGCACGCCGTGGCCGCTGGTGCAGCCGGAGCCCATGCGCGAGCCGAAGCCGACCAGCAAGCCTGCGAGCGCGATGAGTGGCCAGGGCGTGGTGATCTCGATCTGCGGCCAGCCACCGAAGAGAGAAAGATAGGCAATCGGCCCGAGCAACAGGCCCAGCACGAAGGCGAGATTGGTGGCAACCCCGACGCCTTGGGTCAGGTGCCCGACAATGCCGCTGATACCGGCAATGCGACCGTTGAGGACAAGCAGCATGACGGCGGAGGCGCCGATCAACAGGCCGCCGGCAAGGGAGGCGAGATAAGGGCTCATGCCGTCTCCCTCGCGCAGAAAATGTTATAGAGCGCGGCGATCAGTTGCGCGGCCTTTTCCTCGGTCAGCCGGTAGAAAATCTGCTTGCCATCGCGCCGGGTATCGACAATGCCGGAGCCTCTGAGCACAGTGAGGTGCTGGGAAAGATGCGGCTGGTGCAGATCGAGCCGTTCTTCCAGATCGCCAACGGAGAACTCCCCCTCGACCAGGGTGCAGACGATCATCAGCCTCGCCGGGTGCGACAGGGTTTTCAGCAGGGTGGCGACATCTGCGGCACGGTCTGCCATTTCGGCAGGCAAAAGCGCCAGGTCTTTTGGCAAAGCGGTCATTCCCAAACGGCTCCCCGCAAGGCATCCAGCGGAAACTTGAGATAGCGTTTGCCGTTCGCCTCCGGTTCCGGCAGGCGGCCACCGCAGATATTCACCTGTAGCGCATGAAGCATAAGCTTCGGCATGGGGAGCGTCTTGTCGCGTTGTGTGCGAAGCGTAACGAAATCCTGCCTGCTGACGCCTGCAATATGCGGGTTGGAGGCTTTTTGTTCGGCGACCGTACTTTCCCAACGTGGCGTTCGGCCATTCGGCTGGTAGTCATGGCCGGTAAAGAGCCGCGTCTCATCCGGCAGGGCCAGAATATCCTGAATGGAGTGCCAGAGGGCATCCGCATCCCCGCCGGGGAAATCCGCGCGTGCCGTGCCGCCATCCGGCATGAACAGCGTGTCGTGGATGAAGGCTGCATCGTCGATGACATAGGTGATCGAGGCGAGCGTGTGGCCGGGAGAGAAGAGAACCCGCGCATCGAGTGAGCCGATCTTGAACGTCTCGCCATGGGCAAGCAGGTGGTCCCATTGCGACCCGTCGGTTGCGACGTCCGGCCAGTTATAGATATCCTTCCACAGCGCCTGGACATCTACGACGCGCTCGCCGATGGCGGTGCGGGCACCTGTCTTGTGTTTCAGATAGTGCGCGGCAGAGAAATGATCGGCGTGCGGATGCGTGTCGAGAATCCATTCGACCGCGAGACCTTGGGCACACACATAATCGAGAATCGCATCGGCATTGATGGTGGCTGTGGCACCGGACTTCTCGTCGAAATCCAACACCGGATCGATGATCGCGCATTTGGCAGTCTGGGGATCAGAGACCACATATTGAATGCTGGAGGTGCGGGCGTCGAAGAAGCCTTTCACCTGCGGCCGCCAAGAGGTTTGGCGGGCAAGCCACGTCTCTGCGACACCCATGTCGAAGCCATGGGCGCGGCCGAAGGCAGCGACATCGGCGGCTTTCATCCGCCCATCCAGAACTTCGCCGATCACATAGAGGCTGAGCGAACGAGTGCCGCCTTTGCAATGGGCGAAAACCGGGCCATCGGACTGGCGCATGGCATCCTGGAAGGCTCGCACGTCCGCCTCGGTGATGGTACTCATCGTCACCGGAATGTGGCTATAGGCCAGACCATATCGGCCCGCTGCCTGTGCCTCCACTTTCGTGCCGAGTTGAGCCGTGTCCTCGCCATCCGGGCGATTGTTGATGAATGTCGTGAAGCCTTGAGAGTGAAGGGCCTCGATGTCTTCGACACTTGGCTGGGTCGAGACCGATAGCTTATCGGAGATCTTGGTGACAGGCATAGATGCCCTCCATCCTAAGTCATTATATATTATTTTATAATGTATAATGATGTGAGCTGCAAGTGCTAAAGCTTTTCGCGATCTTTCAGATTCGCTCCTTCGCTTTAGCCCCTTGTTTTGTCGCATGTCGTTATCGCCAGACCGCTGCACACGTTTGCGCGGACCATGCTTTAAAGCGTGGCGCGATCTTCAGATTCCCTCGCCACGCTTCAGCTCTTTGTCTTATAGTCTGTCGTTATCGCCAGACCGCTGCACCCCCTTGCGCGGCAGGCTTCAGTATTTCGGAATGGACGATGGCTTTCGGTCGAACGTTTCCGTCGTGCCGTCCGGCCTGTACAACGTCCAGGAGCCACTGAGATTTTGCGAGAGCCTGCCCTCACTTTTGCCGTCGCGGCTAACGGCATATCCGCCTCCAAGATTCTGCTGGAGTTCGTAGGTGCTTCCATCTTTCTTGAAGCATCGCGAGGCGTTCATCCCGCACTCGGCGAAGGCGCTGTTTGCTGCAAGCACCATGATGGAAGATAGGATAAGTCGCTTCATGAGTTTGATCCTTTCGCTTTGTTTTCAGTTGGACGTGACATCGATTTGAACTGTTCTGGGTGACCACCGCAGGATCCGCCCGGGTGAAGAATTCATCCGGACGGGCAGGCGGCGGGATGGATGCGCTCATCTCCCGGCCGAGATGGAGCACGGCGCCTTCGTCCCTTTGGGTGGGCAAACGTTTCGCCGTGATACCGGGAGATGCGTGCGACTATGAAAGCTCACCGTATGCGTGAACTGGCGTTACTGCCTTCGCATCGCGCATAGTCTGCCGCGTCGCTGGCAAAGTCCTTCGCCGCATCCGCGGCATCGGCTGCGTCCTCCGCATATTCCGTCAGGGCGCGAATATAGGTCGCGACGTCGTTCTTGTAGGAGCGCATGTCATACTCCGAGCAATTGGAATAAAGCACGCAGGAGGGCTGTGACATTTTGGAGGGTGCCCTGGGAATGCGGACATCGCTGGAAGGCTCGGAGCAGCCCAGTGCCAGTGTTGGAGCGATCATGAAAACAGTACAAAGAAACGAAACGCGTCGCATGCTGGAAACCTCCGTTTGCATGGCTGATGAAAATTCCTGTCAGGGTTAAGGCGTCGCGCGGAACCGTGCGGTCTCTTGTCTATCCATCGCGCCGACCTCACTATCGTTTTGCCCATTTCTCCTTTAGGGTCGCGGGCTAAATGCCGCTGCGGAAAGACGACCCCGCTTTGCGCCGTGCCATGTGGAGGTCGCCATGTGTTCGACCCGTCTGCCCCTGAGATTCTCTCTTAACCTCTTCATTCGATGCGTCCTTCGTGGGTGGCGGTTACGACCGCCGTTGACCGAGTGGCTGCGATCGGTGAGTAGGGACTTGCCTTAGCCAATTGCCTTAGCCTCAGTGGCCGCTATCCGATTGGCGGATGGCGCTCACTGAGCGGCTGGCATTCTCCCCGGCATCAATCTGCGTGTACTGGCAAGACGATCGTCGACTGGCGATCTGCATCTTTCAAAGCAGCATCCGTCCTCAATCGCGCGATATATGCCCGAATACAAAATGGTTGCCAGTTCCGTTGCCGCATCGGCTGCACCGCAACTTCCGTTCCAGCGGCATCAACTGCTGCGACTTGCCAAACCGTCGCTGTAATTCCCATCGCTCCAGCATGCTCACCTCTCCGCATTGTCCGCATTTGCCGCTGACCGAATACCATTGCGGCAGGTCGGCAAATGTAACCTCGTTGGCCTTTTGTCCTGCTATCTCGTCGCCCGCGCCCACCAGATCGATACCGCGACGGTGGCGCATGTCACTCCCGCTCGCCGTTCGGAATCCACCCGCGCGTAAATCCTCGTCCCATCGCGGCGACGGCGACCGAAAGCTGTTGTTGCAGATGCTCGATCTCATCCAGCAGCGTTTCTACCGCCGCCTTCGCATCCCCGTCGTGGCATTGGATGACATATGCCGCAACATCCACGACCTGTTCGTTGATTTCGGCACACACGTTCCCGATCTCCTGTTTCAGAGCCACCTGCTCGTTGATGTGAAAGATGATTGATCCCTGTCCGGTCAGTCAGGCATCAAGTCGGTAATCTCGCCATGAGAGACCAGAAGACGGGGATCGGCCATGTCGCCACTCTCCTCATCCACGGTGACGGCATAGGCAGCAACGCCAATATGGCGAGACGCCATTGCACCGGCAATCTTCTCGGCAGAGGCGGCGTTGGAAGCCTGTCGAATATCCCCCGGCACAATACCGCCGCGCCCCTTCTTGAACTGCACCACGATGATCTTCTCAGCTCCGGACATTGCTCGCTCTCTCATTTGTTCTATAAATGTTCTCATTTTTGGGAAGAGTCAAGACGGTGGTTTGACGCGATTTCGAAGGCGCTCTAACTCTTTGAATTTACGCGTCGTGCTTATCCGAAAACCGAGCTGGATTTTGGGACCGATGCAGTAGCCGACCACATATCCGCAGAAGATGGGATCGCGAGCACCATATGCACGTCGAAGAGAACTTTTGGAAAATGGCGCACCCGACATCATTCGATATAGTAATTATAAGCAAAATTATCTTTTAGAATCAATCATTTTGCAGTCCCTGACAAGTTCATTTCGTACCTCCTTTTGTACCAGCAATTCACACGGCAAAACATCTAGCCGCCCTAGACTTATTTTATGGTATTTTAAAACCATGTTTGATAGCTTGAACTCCATTCTCGAAGTAATCTGGAGTTGTGATGCGATATCGAAATTCTATTTTTGTGGTTTTGGCTCTAGTGGGGCTCTCCACTGGGACACATGTGAATGCAGAGGATATTTCCATTATTGGAGCATGGCGCGGACAGTACGCGGAAAGCTGTGCAGCAGTAAAAGAAGGACGCACCGAGGACTTCGTAAAAATTAGTAAGAAACAGATTGAGCGTTATGAAGGCGATTGCGGGATCATCCGTCAGGTCGCCAAAGGTGATCGTCATGAGCTTCAGATCTTATGCGAAACCGAAGGAGAAACCGTGCGCGACACTCTGAAGATCAAAGTGATCAGTCGCGACCAAATCGATATTGAGGGAGCGGGACGTTATGACCGCTGCGAATAAGCCTGTAATAGGCGCTGGCGCTGTTTTCTTGGCTCTGATGATGTCAGCCTCGGCCGAGGCCCAGTTTTTCTCTGCTGAGGGTCGCTCAGGCTTTTACGCTGATGCGTTTTTGATCAATGTTCAAAAGACTTCGGTTGCCGATAATCATGTGGCGGCAGTTCGCGTGTCGAACAATCGGGGGGAGACGGAAACACGAGATTACGTCGTGAATTGCAATCGGCATTTTGCTCAGGTCTTGGACGATAGCAATCTCGACCATGAACTTGAACCGTCTAAGACGCCTAGCAATGCAGAGAAAATGAATTGGGAGCTTTGGCACGCTGTTTGCCGTAAGGAGTTTGCCAAGGTCTCGAAGCGAGGAGAACCGATACAAGCGTTGAAAAACCTGCCTTCAGAAATGCCCCTCGATTTCAAGGGGAAATCGGTCAAGCTAACGGTAAAAGAGGCTGATAGCGAAACCGTGCTGCTCAATCTCGTCGAAGTGTCAGTTGATGATGGAAAACGCCAGACGGCTTATCTCTACTGCGATCCTGAAAACTCAACGGCGTACTGGAAAAACAAGCACGCTCTCATTGGCATCAACGAAAAAATGGCAGCGGAACTGAATGATGGCGCGTCTGCTAATCTTGTAAGCCTATCCCAGATAATCTGGAAAGCCACTTGTCGATATGGTCTCAGTGATGAATCGGTTAGCGTGACACCGGCATCCCCACCAGAAACACCGAAGGCTTCTGTGGACGTTAAAAGCGACACTCCTCCACCGGCTACAAAGCAATTTGAGACCAAGCTTGGTGAAGCGCAAGAACTGGTTTCTGGCCTATATGAGAATTACATCGTCAACAAAGCTCTGTGTGAACTCAGCGATTATGGGGATTACAGCCAGAGAAAGTTGAAGGCAAAGTTGCAACGGCTGGATGAACTCGCGGTTTCACAGGGGTTAGATACTAAAGCGCTTTGGGATCGCGCTGCGCGTAAGATGGAGAAAGACAGCAATTACATGCTTTTTAAGCTCTATAAGGGCATGCCACTGGAAGCGTCTGACCGAATTAGCTTTTCCAATAGTTGTACCCAAATGTCTTCGGTGAATGTTGCAGCTATCGAAAGCTACGTAGCGAAATATTCGGGGCAATCCGGCATTCAGAAAGATTTTTGAGTGGTGCAACGGATATCGCAACATCAACACCAATCAATATGAGAAGAGAATGAAACGCGACCTCGATCTCGTTCGTACACTTTTGCTTTGTCTTGAAAACACCAAAGTTCCAGCAGGACACGCTCTTCATTTGGGTCCGAACGAGTTACTAATCGACGGCTACGAACTGGAAGAAGTTGCGTATCACATCCAGCTTCTGAAAAGCGCCGGTTTTATCCGAGAGCTCGGATCTAAGCCTAGTCGCTATGGCCTGAATTACGGCGGGCTGTCATGGGAAGGGCATGAGTTCTTGGATAGCGTTCGAGATGATGCGATTTGGCGCAATACTCGTACAGCTGTGAGTGCGGTAGGTGGCTTCACATTCGATTTGGTCAAGGACATGGCCAAAGCGTTTCTGAAGGCCGAATTCACACGCCACACCGGCCTAGACTTGAGCTCTTAGCTATTTCTCAGAGACTTCCGCTTCCTGTTTGTTCCTCCTCCCTGGAGGAAGCGTTGTGATCTGGTCATCCTCTTCGGATATGGCAGAGAAAAGTTCCGCAATCTCGCACTCTAACGCAAGCGCGAGTTTTTCTACCGTTTTGATTGTCGGGTTTTTGGTCGCCCGCTCGACATGCCCCACATATGCGCGCTCTACTCCTGATCGTAGAGCAAGCTCATCCTGTGAGATGTGCTTGGCGACCCTGATTTTCCGCAGGTTGTGAGCAAAGATTTCTTGAATGTCCATGGCACTAAAAATCACCTTGGCATTCATCGCACCACGTTATATTAAACGTGGTGTTATATGACTCATAATAGGCGTTGGAGACCTTCGTGGGGGATGTCAATCACGCAATTGGGTGAAGTGGGTAAGGGGAAATTCAATGCTTAGAAAATTATCCGGCGTCTGCCTCATTGCAGTTGCCCTGACGAGTTGCGAGCAAAAATTGTCGACTACGCTCTATCTGCGCGACATTCAGCAGATGATGACTTCACGTCAACACGTCGAAATGCCGGTCGACATCAAGATCGACATTTTTGAAACCGGGATGGAAAATCAGTGTGATAGGCCATCTGGAAAGGAGATTGTTGAACTCGTCGGCGCTTACTTTGAAAGGGCAAACTTGCTCGGGTGCGAGAAGATTGCCGGAAGTATGAATGGCCGAATGTCCATTAAGGTGACAACGCGACTATCGTTCACAGAACAAGCTGGGGCACCGGTAAAATATCTTCTGGAGTTTCAGGCGGGACCGAGACCGGCTGAGGTTTCTGACCCACTGTTTATCCGTTTTGATCCCGCCAAATATGCTGATCTCCAGGCAAAGGTTAGGCGCCTCAACGCCATGACCAGCATCAAACTTTCTGACGCCCTTATCACCCTCACCATTAACAATGATCTCCGAGAGGATGTACCTTTGACAATCTACTCCGGTGCTTACGTCGACGGTGAGCCAATGGAATTCCAGCAGAACCGGACTGTTAGACCACGAGAAGAAATACTCTTAGAGTTCGGTGACGTTAAGTCGGCATTTCTGGGTCGGTATGGATGGGGTTACGTCCTGGGCTGGAAGCATGAAAGTCACGAATCTCAATCAAATTAATGCTATGTGAAATGCAGACGCAGGCGGAAAGAGTTCTGATCGCAGATCTTTTCGGAGTTCTGGCACCGGTCGTCACATTGGTGATTGGAGGCATCGTTGCGGAATTTGAGAAAGAAGGCGCATCAACTGTATTGCAGCATGGCTGGAACGGTATCGGTTATTCGTTTCTGACACCATTCTGGGTACGGTCGCTATGGAGCGAAAGGAATGTTGCGCCGGGGATGCTTGTTGTACTGTATGCCCTCCCAGGTATATTTTTAGGTGGAACACTCGGAGCAATTTGCATGGTTCTGACAACGCGTGGAGTCTTTCTGGCATCCTTCGGATCCGAGGGATCCACTCATTGAGTGGTCATCGAGCATACGCTGTAAACGTTTTGTCAAATCCGCGTCATTTCGAGTTTCACACTCCCAAATAACCTGGACACTCCATCCTTGGTTCTCAAGGCATTCAATATTGCGCTTATCGCGGAGCAAATTGGCCGCAAACTTGCCTTCCCAAAACTCGGTTCGCGTCTTCGGCGTAGTCGTCCGTTTACAGCCTGAATGACGATGCCAAAAGCATCCGTGTACGAAAATCACGAGCTTTCGACTGGCCAGAACGACGTCCGGACTTCCAGGCAATTTTTTCTGGTGTAAGCGGAATCTGGCACCTAAAGAGTGGAGGCGCTTTCTTACCAAGATCTCAGGCCCAGTATTTTTTCCCTTTACTCGGGCCATTAACGCGGAGCGACTATGAGACGTGTTTACATTCATGAGAGCATCATCCAGTTTCGGGAACTAGAAACCAAAAAATTGCGGCTAACTCTTGGCTTGACGCAAGATTGCCGGCTTAGGTAACCTCCGCGGTTAAGGCTTTTGAATATCGCCCGTACGTTCGCTAATTTATCGCCCTGCTCCAACAGGTAGCCTCATGATCGTAAATCTCCCCACCGAGGAAAGCTTGAACAATGTGGCACTTCGCACATATTTTCGAGCATGGGATTTGCTTGTCGCAATATGGGTCGACTTCGGGATTCAATTTCCCGAGGGAAACTCGTTTGTAAAGCCCTCGCGGATCTGGGTTGATGAATGGAGCGATTACCTGGTTCAGAGTCAGTCGGATATGCAATCTGTTTGTTCGTTGTTACAACAATCTATGGAGTTGGCGCTAAAAGCACGAATTTGCGCTGTTAGCCCATACCTTCTTTTGTTGGACAGCGGACTAAAGCTGTCGACAGCGTCTAAAAGTATTGAGTTTTCAGGCCTGAGAACGCTTGATGCCGTCGATTTGCCAGGCGCTGTGAACACTCTAACAGATCGTCCGGTAAGTGATGACTTTATCCAAATCTATGCCAGATTAAGGGCTTTGAGAAATAAGATTACACATCTGGGAGAGGCAAGTGTTTCATTGAAGCCGGTAGAAATACTTAGGCAATGCATCGCACTCTATCTGAGCGTATGGACATCAAGAAATTGGTTGTCCGACCGTTTACTCTTTGCTGCCCAAACTAGAAGTGCTTGGCTTCACGATGGCAAATACACCTCAGTGCACATGGAAGTGTTGCAAGAATGGCCATTAGACGTGGAGCTATTCACGAATGCTGAGTTTGAGAAGCTTTTTGGAAAGAAGAAATCAGTAAGGCGATATCTCTGTCATGATTGCGTTGACGCCGGTGATACCCGATATGCTGGATTGCAAAAACCAGGATGCGGAACTGCACATTTAAACGCTGAAGGTACTAAAATCATGTGCCTTATGTGTGATAGAGACTTCCACGTGGCGAGAAACAGATGCCCGGAATGTAATGGGAATGTGATTGGGTCCGAGGATACTGATTGGATAGGACGTTGCCACACTTGCGGAATAGACACTTTGCAAGAAGAGTCTGAGGGTGTTCAATAGATCATTAGTACGCGCTTGAGTGCTTTTGCCGACTGCAAATCCGCCACGCGGTCTACTGCTGGACTTTGCCCAAGACCGCCTCAGCATATCCTTCAGTTGTTTTTTCTGAATCCGCACACATCATTGCCTGCATAATACGCGAGTACTCCTGATGGGAAATTATAATCTCGATCTCGGTAGTACCCCCACCTTTTGAAGGAATACTCGTGCCGAGGATTATCCCGCACTTAAACCCGGCATATGCCTGCGAAAAGGAAGTCACCTTAACGACCGAACTTGCTTCACGCGTCCAAGTTGTTGCGGTAGCTCCGCTGCGCCTCACCAATGAATGTATAAGTTTCAAGGTGCTCTCCAGGAATTCCCTCATTTACGGCTTCGAAAGCAATGTCCGAATTCGTTCTTTCATATTTTCATGGGTCGTATTGAGGTCGTTCTTGGCAGTTTGGCTTAAAAGGCCGGTGTGTCCCACTGCATTTCTAGCAGGCTTGTAGCGAACGGCGTCCCTGTAGAGAGATTGATTTCCATCCGACTCCTTTTTCCCTTCGGCCGTGATCGCAAGTGCATCCATATCAAGGTAAAAAAGAGTGCCATCGCTTCGACGAATCTTAAAGCTGATGTTTGCTTTTTTCTTGTTTTCATCTTCGCGTAGTTTCCACTGATTTGCTGCCCCGACGGAACTGGGATGTATGGTGATGCTCTTCTCCTCAATGAATTTCCGCACTAAATTTTCTGAGAGGAAGCAGTCCACATAAGCCTGCAAATTAAAAGCTGCATCCTCCTGGAGTTCCTCAATCCACTCGTCAACTCTGTCTTTGTTCTCTCTGCCGTCTTTAGGCTTATAGTCTTCCGTCGAGAGCGCGTAGAGGTCGCGAGCCCTTCGCTCCTTCTTGGATTTTCGGGGGTTCTCGTCGTCACCCTCAGACCCTCGATCCAAACGAAGTTTATCCCATTGATCGATCACCGGCGGGATTAGGTCTCGCTTCACATAGTCCATTAATGCCCGAAATTGAGCGTCGTCTTCCACGACCCCTTCACGGCTGCTGGTAAACGGGTCAACACCGTCTCGATCAAGGTGATCAAAGTGGATTTGACCGTACAGGTAATTCTCCACGATGCGCTGAGTTGGAATGTGTCTCAGAATATTTTTTTCGCGCAGGCGCCCGTTGACGAACAGGTCGATAGTTGCCCGCTCTTCCGTACCGGTTATCTTGAGCTTTGATGGCTTATCTACCGTCGCAACGAATCCCTTTAGCGCCAACGAGGTTGTGAGACCAATTTTGGGAGCTTTCAAGCCTGGAATAGACTTCAGGAAATCGTCATCGTAGTCGTTAATAGACCACAGAAATTCCGTGGCTTTTGCTAGATCAGCTAAGTCAGCTTCGGTAACGGCTTTACCGTCTACGAATAAGTTAAACTCTTTATCGATCAGAGCGAATTTGAAACTGAGTGCGAGCATCTTCCTCAGATGAGCGGACGAGCTTTTCAGGCTATCTTTCAACCCGTCGAATACTATTATAGTCCCGTGCTCGTGCCCATCTTTCAGCTTGGCTATCTTGGATAAGTCCGGAGCTTCCAGTGGATACTGATCCGCGGTGTTGTCGTGCTGGATGGCTTTGTCGAGGCCACTATTATCGATCACCCCGCCAACGTAAACTTCTGAGTGTTTTTTCGAGTAAATCGACACACGTTGCGCGCATGATAAAAGCGCTAACTTACCGATCCCCTTCGCGCCTATAAACGGACGCTTCCGCGACGTCTGTCTACCTCCGTCTCGACGTTTCGAGTATCCGATCTTAAGAAACTTGTTCTGGAAATCATTTTCATCCATTCCCACACCGTCATCCTTTATGGAAAAGGTGCTGTTCTTCCGATCAATATCTATCCAGACGTTCTTTGCGTCAGCGTCCCAAGAATTGGACACAGCTTCACCAAGAACGGTGATGAAGTTACGATAGAGATTGCGACCTAGGTGGTTAAGTACGCTAAGTGAAATCTCAAACTGAAACTGCTTTCTCTTGTTCAATTGGCCCCCCCATCATTGATGACAAAATCGCCCGTCCGACAGCTTCCGCAAGCGCTACAGGCACAGCATTTCCAATCCACCTACCTACTTCCGTGAACGAGATCTTCTCGCCCTTCGGAATAAACTCGTAGTCCTGCGGGAATGTCTGGAGCATGGCAGCCTCTCTGAGCGAGATTGCTCTGTCCTGCTCAGGGTGGCCGAACCGGCCGTTACCGAAACCGTAGCACTGAGTTGTCATCGTCGGTGAGGGCTCATCCCATGCCATTCGCGCATAAACGCCGGGATAGGTTTGCCCTGTTGCACGCTGATGGCATTTCGCACGAAGTTCGAAAGGCCAATCGCGCCAAGAGCCACCAGGCCTAGATGCCTTGATTCTTTTGATATTAATTGGTGAGAGAGATGCAGCAGTGTGAAGGGGGTCTTCGTAATGACTCTCTCCTGCTGAGATGGGCGGTAACATCCTGATCGCTTCACCTACTGAGGTTGGACGAGGATGGGTGACAACAAGATCCTCGACATGACCGCGCCGGGAGGCAAGAACGACAAGGCGTCTACGGCGTTGAGGAACTCCGAAGTTCTCGCACTTCGCGATTGTCCACCTCACGCTGTATCCAGCTTCGGAAAGGGTATTTCTGAAGTTCTCAAACACCGCTCCGTCGCGGTATCTCAGCAACGCAGGTACGTTTTCCATAGTGACAAAATCGGATTTGACGCTGGCGGCCAGCGCGGCGAAAGAATGAACCAAATCCCACCTAGGATCTTCATCATATCGTTGTTTGTAAGTAGAAAAGGGCTGGCACGGTGCACAGCCGGCTAAGATTGACGGACCTGCCCCTGTGAAATGGGCGCGAATTTCCTCAGGAGTCAGCTTCGCGACATCGCGAGCGTGAAATCTCGCCTCATTGTTTTTTTCAAACGCGTAGCCACACCGCCGGTCTGTATCGTAACCGGCTTTGATTTTCAGACCAGCGCGCTTAAGGCCATGACTAAGGGCTCCAACGCCACAAAAAAGATCCACGACCTCACCGGAAAATTTGTTTGTGCTTGGCATTATTGACCTGAATCCACTCGAATCGATGTATAGATAGTATACACGATATTTTAGAATGTGAATCCTAATGCAACTTTAAGCCTATGGGTATCCATTGAGCGGATGCGATGCGGCTATGGGTGAAGCGCGGGAAATGGTACCGCTATGACGTGCGTACTGTGAGAGGTGATGTCATGCCAAAAACTAGGGGACAAGGTAATCCAGATTGGACGAGAGATGAAACGATCTTGGCTCTTGATCTTCTTTATCGACATGGGAAACCGGTAGACAAAAATCACCGCGACGTACGTGATCTCTCGGCGTTTCTTAAAAAGATAGCAATCCATCCGGTAGCTTCTAGGAATGACAGCTTTCGTAATGTCGATGGAGTTGCGTTGAAGCTTCAGAACCTTTTTTCCGCGGTCGAACCGGGCAAGGGACTTTCCTTCTCAAGGACAGATGTGGCGGTGGTGAAGGATTTTCCGCGCACTAGGGCAGATCAGCTCGGTTTGGTGGCTGAGGCCCTGAAAAAAGCCTTTCTCTCCACTAAATCGCCAAACGTCGTTCTTCCCAACGAGGACGAGGAATTCGAAGAGGGGGCATGGCTTACCGCAAGACACAGGCAGCGTGAATCTCGTTTGAGAAAAAAGCTTCTAGAAAAATTCGGGAACCAGCAACTTGTCTGTGAGAGTTGTGGCCTATCTCGCCCAGATCTAGAGCGCTCACTTCAGGAAAGCCTGTTTGAGGCTCATCACACCATCCCATTGGCAGCGGCTGAGGGCGTGACCACTACGCGCGTTAAAGACATGGCGCTACTATGCGCGTGCTGCCATAAACTCATTCACAAAGTGATTTCTGCCAAAAAACGATGGATAGATGTCGTTGAGATAAGGGAGCTAATACGGGTAACTCAGCATGGGACTAACATGTAACAAGTCGATGGTGCCCAGTAATCGGGCTAGGTGTCGCCTCAAAGTTACGGAGCGCGGTTGTTGTGTTTAATGTGCTGTTCAAGGATACTCATTTGAGTATACCTCACCGGAACTGCATCAAAGCTGGTTCGATAATTCGTTGTTGCAACTTAAATGGAACTGAGTGATATAGAACCATGTTAAACGAACTGTGGTTCTAGAAATGTTTGTCCGCGCCTACTTGAGAGCCTCCACAAAAGAACAAGATGCCAGTCGTGCGAAAGCCGACCTTTTAGCATTTGCAAAAGATCGTGGACTGAAGATTGCCTCCACCTATGTCGAGAATGAAAGTGGTGCATCGCTCGAAAGACCTGAACTATTCAGGTTACTCTCTGACGCTCAGCCTGGAGACATACTTCTCATCGAACAGGTAGACCGATTGAGCCGCCTAAATGCTCACGACTGGGATAAGCTGAAGGACGAAATAAAAAGTCGGCAGATAAGAGTGGTTGCTCTCGATCTGCCGACGTCCTGGTCCCTGATGTCGTCTCATGCAGATGAATTCACTCTGAGAATGAGTGAGGCCATCAACAGCATGATGCTCGATATGATAGCGGCAATCGCCCGCAAAGATTACGAGGACCGTCGCAGAAGACAAATACAAGGAATTGCTAAGGCGAAAGATGCTGGCCTTTATAAAGGGAGACCAGCAAACGATTCACGAAATGCAGCTATCTCAAAAATGCTTGACAGCGGGCAAAGCTGGAACAGCATAATTGCTGCGACGGGTTGCTCCAGGTCGACCTTGTCTAGATTGAAAAGGATCGCGGCTGCGCCTCAATGAGGATCCATCCCTTTTCAAGGTAGACTTTTCAATGCACGCTGCGTGACTACTCTTTTTCTGACCAACAACCGAACGTTGGCGCAACAAGTAACTCTTGGGTTGAAATGGCGCGACAGCTAGTCTCGGATCCCAATCAAGGGGTCTAACGTGTCCGTCCATTAAATGAGGATGCAGCGTTGACCACTTGTTTCTATCTCGCTTTGGTTTGAAGGCCGCATTTTTTCGAGAGGTTTTTCCGAGGCATAACGAGACCCTTGCGCGTTGTCCTTTGACGAATCCTTGGTATTTTTTGTATTTCAACAAATTTAGTCTGTAAGCTGCAGCACGGTTAACCCCCTTGACGAGGTAGTTCGCTACGATCTTATCCTCAAAAATATTCACGGGTGTGAAATCAATTTGCTTGGCTCTCAGAGAGCCAGTGTACCTCTTTACCCATCTTTCGATCCTTTCATGAAGATCTACTATAAGTTCGTCTTCAATGTGGACGGCCCAATGAACGTGTAGATTTGAGTGCGGTTTCTCGAAGACGAATACCCAGGGATTTAGATAAGAAGTCATGCCTGACTTCTTACGCTTCGCGACAATCCAATTTGCGTAAAGCTGCCTAATATTTTTAAATTTCACTGCCGCATCTTCGTCACCATAAAAATTTATAGTGATCAAAAGATTGAGTGGCTTGCCGATAAACTTGGAGAAATCGAAAGCATGTAGAATATTAGATGCTGTGTTATAATTCAGGTATTCTGTATAAATCTTTTTTCTTTTATTCATTACGTATAATACTTTTATGTCCTTCTGTTATTTTTTCATGTGTATCGATAACCATAAACTAGATGGCCTCAATGTAACGTCGTTTCCCACGCAGGGGCAGGGACCGTTATTTCGTCCAATATTTTCTTGTATTTTTCGTTGACGAGCTTGTACTCACCTTTGAAGCCATGGCTGCGAGCAAAAATACCAATATCTTTAAGAGCTTCCAGCATCATTTCTGAAGCGCAATCTTCCATTTGCTATTCCTTTCAACTTAATATCCGCCGGATCCTATCCAGCGCCTTTCTTTAATGAGGGATTTTTCACAAATAGAAAAAAGCCCGAAGTTAGTATCCTCGGACTTCTGACAGATCAACACTTCCCTACGATGAGAATTTGATAGAATAATTGGATGAATTTGTCAAGTTGACGAGAAATCCACTTCAATCTCCTTCATTGCTGCTTTCAATGCGATGATGCTAAAGCCTTTGCCGTATCCTGTAGACATCCCCGGTGTTTGATGGCCCATGAGCTTGTCTTGAATCTCACTTGCCACTCCATGTTCTCTTAGTCTGTCTTTAAACAAGTGACGCAGTCCATTAGCCGTGCATTGGCCATTTTCATCCAGCCCATTCTCATTTAGAAATTTATTGATCGCCGCCGACGCGTTTGTAAAACCATTTGGGCCTGTGTACCGCCGAAAGCCTTCCGGGCAATTCTGAAAAGCAATAAGAGCAAATCCCACCAAGGGAATGACACGTTCACGGAACCTAGTTTTCAGTTTTCGGTTCTCGTTTGGCCTGATAACGATGTGGGGAATGTCAGCTTGAAGCCGTATATCGCTCTTCGCATCAAGGCCACACAACTCTTTCAAGCCGCAGCCAGTGTCCAACATTGCTAGGAGCAGATACTTCGCGTCGGTGTTGAGGCCATCAAATGGGGATCCGCTCAACCAGTTGTCTCTCACAAATTCAACGGAAAAAGCCGCGCGCTTGTTCGCGTTCTCCTTGAACTTCATCCCGTCGAAAATCGTGGCTATATTTGATTTGCTGACACTGTTTGCCTTGAAGTACGTCTTGATCAGGACCCGTAGCGCCACAAAGCGTTTGTTTGCGGTATTCGCCTTGATGGATCGGTCCGCAATCCGAGTTTTCAGCTCGATTTCGTAAGACCTCCCGTCGACGTGTGTCAGTTCTCCAACAGTTTTATCTGTCTTAAGATGTTGGATCAGATCCTCGACAGCTAGCTTAAAAGGAGCGAGTTTTTTCTTCCTATCGACCGAGTTCAGATAGGCGAGCTCGTGTGCCTGTTCACGCTCATAGAATTCGACAAGTTCAGAGAGCTTTATGTCGTCTAGATCGGCGTTAAAAAACGTTTTGAAGACTTCGGGCGACGCACTCGCAGAACTCTTCCATTCTTTGTGCGCCGCAAGAAGCTCTGTCGGGTTCTGGAGCAATTCTGCTAGGGGTTTCAGCTTTCTGCCCTGCGCCTCTGCCAGTAAGGCGGCGTCTTGGAACCTAATCGCTTCTCTTAGTGGTCTTCCGCAAGAGAGCTCACGCATCAAGTCGTCGACTGCTTTTTTTGCTCCGACGAAGTGCTCTAATGCCAAATCGAAATCACCCGTCCTAAGTGAAATCTTGAATTCGCGCTTGCCAGCAAGCTTTCGATACTGCTTCGGAACCGCCTTCCGAAACATGTAAGTACCAGTGTTACTGCGATAGAGGTTGGGAAGCTCCTTTGAAACTCTCTTCAATTTGTACCTTTCTTTGTACCAAATAGGTCATGAAATCACCTGATGTGCCAATAAAAACAATATGTTAACGAGAATAAATGGCGCACCCGACAGGATTCGAACCTGTGACCTTTGGAATCGGAATCCAACACTCTATCCAGCTGAGCTACGGGTGCACTCGTTACGCGTCTTTGAGTCGCGTTTGGATATGCCGGGTTTCTTAAACTAGCTTTCCTGTCTCTTCAATCCGTAAAATGTCGCCGGGGACAATGATATTGCCGATGAATCGGTATGGTTAAAAATCATCTATTACTTCTTGCGCGCTTTGCTTGTGTCTAATTCTTACGGGCTGGAATTTGTACTTCATCTTTCGCCGGTTGCATGATGAGTGGCTAGTTAACGAGAACGTGCATGATGATTTTTCACGCTCGAGTTTGATAAGAGCGAG
>Ga0308171_1001279_pt1 | contig 35584 bp, 49 predicted proteins | sample PhyGR1_FD_202135 | JGI IMG/M metagenome (GOLD analysis project Ga0308171, IMG submission 202135) | Phyllosphere microbial communities from UC Gill Tract Community Farm, Albany, California, United States - DLSLSG.R1 | ecosystem: Host-associated > Plants > Phyllosphere > Unclassified | place: USA...
CGCGCGCATGGATCAGCCGATCGACGATGCGGTCTGGCAAAACGTGCAGCATGAGCTGACCGCGCTGTGCCGCTTTTGCAGCGAGATTTCCTGCAACAGCCACCCGAGCTATTTCGATATTATGGCGTTCAAACAGTATCTGTTCGAACAGACCGAGATGAGCCACAGCACCATCCGCGAGTATGTGGTGCGGCTGCGCCGGCTGGACGAAATGTTGGTGGCGCGCAACTACCCGGCGGACAAGTTCGCCAACTGCGCCAGTCACCAGCGCATCATCGACGATCTGCCTACCGCGGCGCACAACAATGTGGGGTGGCAATCATTTCCGGACTATGATGGGAAGCCTTCGCTAGGCCCGCAGCCTTTGTGTGGCGGGGATTCTGGGAAAATCTGAGATTCTGGACTAGGTCTGAAAAAGTGAGGATAAAATGAAAAATTTGCGCTCTATTCTGGATTCTTTGAGCGGTAATTTAAAAGAGTTTAAGAGCCGTTTGATATTTTTTGAAATTGGCCAAAACTACTTGAACCCATAGAAATCAAACGGCTTTTTTATTTGCTACACTTGCTGTGTGGGCATTTTCAGCCAGTGACGATAAACTCTCTCTGATGGCAGTATCTGGTGCGCTAGCGAGTTTTAATACCCCGGACTTAACAGAATCAGGTAGTTGCAAGAGTTTGACGTTTTGCTCATCCCCCAATTTAAGCAATGAAGCGACGCCATTTGTATATATAATGCTCAGCAGTCTCTCTCTATCATCTTCACTCATCCGCGATATAACGGCAATAAACTCACCTGCACTATCCAGCCCTTGCAATGCGTCCGTTTGTGCGATACTCGTTTTTTCATGACTGCTATCATTCTCGCCCGTAACAAGCCATTCAACACTGCACTTACAGGCATCTGCGAGCAATGCTACGCGATCTAATGTAGGGTACGTATCTCCTTTCAAGTATTTTCTAACCACCGATTCCGACATCTCAGCACGTTTCGCAAGCTGTATGTTACTAAGCCCGCCAGCCCTCTCCATTGCCAGTTTGAGTCGCTCAGGGAATTGGATTATTCCCGACTCGGTAAAAATCCGTTTCCGGTTTTTTTCTACCTCGTCGGACTTTTCTTCGTAACTAATTGAATTCATAAGCACTATTCCAATAGAAAACCAATTCGCACAATCGTGCGGATAAATCCGCACGAAAACGTTGCAATTGGATTATCGTGATCGTATATTTGTGCGTATCGTTAAACGGCGTCGTTTAGCGTTAGCGGTAAACGATTTGCACTAACTCATAAGGATCACACAATGCAGGTGGCCAATCAAGAATTGCCAGCGTCCCTGATTCGCTTTTATGTCGAGTCTTCAGGTAACAGAGACGCGCCGGGAGCGTTGATTCGTGCGTGTATGGAGCTTGCAGGCACGAATTATAAAAAACTTGCCGAACATCATGATGTTTCAGCCGATACCCTGCGCAATGCGCTTTATCGCCGGGCACCAAAGCAGGAAGGCATTATCGCGGGTGCTTTAGGGCTGACTCCAGAGGACATTTGGCCGAACCGTTGGCCAGGCAAGTCGAAGTCAGAGCAGGTGTAAGAGGTGGTCATGGATTGTTGGGTAACAGTGAAAGAGTGCGCGGGGCTTCCAGGTCTTCCTGGTCGTGAACAAAATATCCGCGCTCGTTTGGTCAAGGCTTCGGGTGGTAATCCTGAACTGCAGCGCAAGCGCGAAGGCAGCAAAGCTTTTGAATTTCATATTGCTTGCCTGCCTCATGATGCGCAGGAAGCCCTCCGCCAGCGTCACTTTAAATCGGTGCTGGAGCAGCCCGGCTGTAAGTCTGTCGGCCTGCCGGTCAAGCGTAATTCAGCGGTTAAACCGCGTGAAGAACTGGAGATCATGCGCCAGTGCCCCGCACTGGTGGAGCGCGAGGTGGCCATGCTGACCGACGACCAGAAGAAAGTCGCCGATGCCCGTGCCCTGCTGGCGCAGGAAGTGGAGAAACTGCGCGCCGCCGGTATGTCCAGAATTGCGGCGGTGACATTCATCGCCGACGGTTCACGCCAGGGAACGCTGCCCGCGCGGGTCATGGTGGCGGCTGGATTGGCCAACGCCCGCAAAGGCTCAAGCCGTGTTGGCGTCAGCAAAAGCTGCCTGCAGGAGTGGCTGACCATTTATCTGACCACCAAGCCAGGCCTGGAGCGGTTGGCGTTACTGGCACCCGGTCAGCCTAAACGCAAACGCCCGGAAGACGTGGTCTGGTTCTATGGCATGTTCTGGCCGCACTACAGCAACCAGAACGGCCCCAGCGTCAAAGAGGCTTACCGTTCGTTCAAGCGCGAATGGTTCGAGACGTACAGCGACCAGCCCGCCATGTTGATGGCGCTGCCATCGTATGACGCGGTGATCCGTTTGGTGGATAAGCTGCCATTACGGGAGCGTATGCGCGGGCGAGTGACGGGTTCGGCGGCAAAAGCCTTTGAAGTTTATCAGCAGCGTGACTGGTCACAAATGCCGGTTAACGGTTGCTGGATCTCGGATGGTAAGTCGCTGAATCTGAAGGTGGCGCATCCTATTCATGGCAGACCGTTCACGCCGGAGCTGACGTTGGTTATTGATGGTCGGACACGTTATATCGTCGGCTGGAGCGTTTCCCTGGCGGAGAATGCCATCGCGGTGGCCGATGCCTACCGGCACGCCATGAAGCACCACGGCAAGCCGCTGTTTGTGTATTCAGATAACGGCGGCGGGGAAACCAACAAGATGCTCGATGCGGACATTACCGGTATTTTTCCGCGCTTGCACATCGAGCATATGACCGGTATCCCCGGCAATCCGCAGGCGCGCGGTATCATCGAACGGCTGAACGGCGTAATGCCTGACCGACTGGCCAAGCGTTTCCTGACCTACAACGGTATCGGGGCTGACCCTAACGCCGTCAGGATTCGCGGGCAACAGATGCTGAGTCTGTCTAACGCCTTGCGGGATGGACGCGAACTGACCGCGCAGAACAAAAAGACGTTGAAAATACTGCCAACCTGGCGGCAATTGATTGACGCCGTTCAGGAGGAGATCGACGAATACAACAATAGCCACGAGCACAGCGAATTACCGAAGGTTAACGGGAAATGGATGTCGCCAGCAGCTTACCGCCAGTGGGTACTGGAGCAGGAAGGTGACGACATCGAATACATGACGGATGGCGAATTGCGCGAAATGTTTATGCCGGAAGTTATTCGTGTTGCGCAGCGTGGCTGGATAGCGCTGGAGAATAACCAATATTTCTCGAAAGAACTAATAAACGTTGATCGGCAGGAAGTCCGGGTGGCCTTTGATATTCATGATCCGAATGAAGTCATTATCCGCCAAATGGATGGCACCTATGTTTGTACCGCCATCTGGAACGGTAACACCGCCTCGCCGGTGCCGGTGGCCAAAGTCCAGAAAGCCCTGGAAGAGCGCGCCAAACGTAAGATTAAACTGGCAGAGACCAAAATTCAGGATGCGGAGGATGAACTCCGCCCCGCTCTGGAGCATAAGGCCGACACTGATTTCAGCAAGTTCATTCCGGCAGAATCAGAGCCGGAGCGCATAAGCAGCAAACCCTACTTATTCGAATCCGAATATGAAGATGATTTAAAAAAGTACGGTAATCACCGTTAAGGCAAAAAAATGAATGTAATAGAGAAATTAAATCGCCTGATGGCGAGGAAGCGCTACACCCAAAGCAAGGTAGCTGCAAATACCGGATTGAGTGCCGCGACCATTTCCCAGTATTTAAAGGGAACCTACACCGGCAATATTGATAACGTCGAAGCCGCTATCAATAACTTTATCACCCGCGAAGAAGATAAAGAGAAAAGCCGCGAGGTAAAAGCGAACTTTGTCAAAACGCAGTTAGCCAGCAAATGCCTGACGTTGCTGCGCAATACGCACCTTGATGCCGATATCGGTGTGATCTACGGCAGCGCTGGTTTGGGTAAAAGCATGGTGCTGCGTCAGTACGCCAACAGTTACAAAGACGTGATCTTGATTGAGGCTGACCCCGGTTATACCACCAAGGTGCTGCTGCAGGAGCTGTGTGAACGCCTGGGCGTCAATAAACGCGGGAATATCCACGAACTCAGCGAGAACTGTATCACCGCGCTGCATGATACCGGCTGGGTGGTGCTCATTGACGAGGCCGAGCTGTTGCCTTATCGCGCTCTGGAAGCGATGCGCCGTATTCATGACCGCTCTGGTGCCGGTGTCGTTCTGGCCGGGATGCCGCGCCTGCTTCTTAACCTCAAGGGCCGCCGTGGCGAATATGCCCAACTCTACAGCCGTGTGGGCATGGCGCTCGATCTGGACAAGGAGAAAGCGAAGCATGAGCGCGCCGATTTCGACCGTATTTTGGCGAGCTTATTACCCGCCGATGATGATGAAAGCAATATCGATACGCATCCAGGCTTAGCCGACGCCTTCTATAAAGCGTCAAAAGGCAACTACCGCCGCTTATTTAAATTGGCGCGCGGCGTGGTACGGGCCAGCGGCATAGGCGATCAAGGCATATCCGTCGCGCTGGTTGAGGAATATTCCAGCATGTTAATTAATTGACAATGGGAGGCGTTATGCAAGCCAGTGACTTTGATAGTAACGCGAATGCGTCATTAATCTCTGCAATGGTACGAGCTGAATCCGTCATTCTGTCTTTATCGGCTCGCGGTATTACGGTGCAGAGCATTATGTTTCACGGTGGCAATCCGGTTATTCGTATTAACCGTCATGCGTACTGTGAACAACTGACCCGCTCAGGCAAAGCCAGTTACCTGCATTTTGGTAACGGTCGCCAGGGCGAGTTTAAACAAGGCGTTTTCGTCCAAGACGGATGCCGGGTTATCTGGTCTGAATCACTACATTAACAGAGGCAAGAAATGGCTGTTATTTTAAAAGTAACTATTCAGCAAAATGAAACTGGCGTAAGCACAAATATTTGCGCCGAGGGGCCATGTACACCAGGAGAGTCGGAACAGGCTAAATATATTTATCACACTATTGTCGAGGCGTTACAAAAGCGCCCCGGCTATCGGAACACCGGAAAAGATGTATGCACCGTTACCAATATCAAAAAGGGGAATGACAATGTCCACTAACAACAAAGAAAACAGCATCCCAGCGGGTTACTGGAAAGACGCGCGCGGCGCATTAATCCCTGAGTCGATGATTAAGCCTATCGACAAAGAGCGTGATGCCTTGGTGAAAGCCCTGGTAGCGCGCGCCAAGCCTTTACAGCAGAGCTTGCGCGACTTTAAACATGATGCTTTTGCTGATATCCAGGCACTGGTCGACCTTTCAGCTGAACAATATGGGGCTGTTATTGGCGGCAAAAAAGGCAACGCGACGCTTTATAGCTTTGATGGTAAATACAAGGTTCAACGGGCTATGCAAGACCGCATCGCCTTTGATGAACGCATCCAGGCGGCCAAAGCGCTATTTGATGAATGCCTGGCGGACTGGACACAAGATGCACCGCCAGAGCTGTTGGCCATCATTGACCGAGCATTTGCCACGGACAAAGAAGGCGAGATCAATGCAGGCCGCTTACTGGCGCTACGTCGCCATGGCATCAAAGACCCTCGCTGGCTCAAAGCGATGGACGCGCTTTCGGAAGCTTTACAAGTCATTGGTAGTAAAAGCTATATCCGTATTTATGAGCGCGTTGGCGATACTGACCAGTATGTGCCCATCTCTTTGGATATTGCCGGGGTCTAACATGCGTATTAATGAAAAGGAAGTTAATAACAGCTATATGGCTTATGCGCGTGGTGCTGTTCGCGCTGAGCAACGCGGCGATTATACAACTGCATCAACCTTATGGAATAAGGCAGCGACAACAACGTGTAATAGTCACAATCTGAACTGGGCGTTATATCGTAAATCCCATTGTTCACATGCGGCGACAAAACAGTGGAGCAATCCAAATGCAAGCCAAGCAGTTTAACGCCTGTTACCCTGTGGGGAAATCGTTTATTTACCAACCCTGCAAGGCATTGCGCGGTGGTTCGATTGTTAAAACGGTAGATATTGCAAGGGATTTAAAAACTGCCACCGTTGTGGAAATAAATCTTGAGCCTTATTTCGTTAACACAAAGTCATTAACGCCTACGGGTTAACTTAGCCCAATAAACAACCGATTTTAATTATGGCGCAACCCGTCACGGGCGAGCTTGCGCCTAATTCAGGAAATAACGATATGGACAATAAAGAAAAGTATTTGAACAAAATTAAAAAACTGCTGAATCTGGCACGTAAAAGCACCAACGCCAGCGAGGCCGCCAACGCCATGCGCCAGGCTCAAAATCTGATGCGTGCGCATAAGCTGACAGCGCAGGATATTGACCTGATGGAAATCAACGAGGCCAGCAGTAAAGGGGCACCATCCAATGCGATAAAAATACCGGGCTATATGCGGATGCTTATCGGGATTATTCGCCATGCCTTTGGGGTTCAAAGCTATTTGTCCTGGCAAATAGGCAAGCGCACGGTTGTGTTTTATGGGCCGGATGAACGTCCACAAATAGCGGCCTATGCCTTTGATGTGCTCACACGTCAGATGATGGCAGCACGTAAGGAATTCAGTGCCGGTCAGCGCAAAAGTATCAAGCGTGCCACCAAAACTGGCCGCGCGGATGCCTTTTGCGAAGCATGGGTTCACGGGGCATATCAGGTTATTGAGGCATTTGCCGTTACCCCGGAAGAAAAGGGATTGATGGAGGCGTATTACCGAAAAATCAGCGGTGATTTTGTCACGGTTCCGTATCGACCGGCGAAAAAAGTGCGCGGGGATGAAGGTGCACGCGGTGCTGGGTTCATTGCGGGCACCAGCGCCACGCTAAACCACGGCGTGGGTGGTACTTCGGACGTAAACAACAAGCCACTGCGGATAGGGAGGTAATGCTTATGTATCTCTGCGTCAGCGGTTGCGAATACCTGGATAACGGCGATCGGCGCATTTACCACCTGACCGATAACAGCACCGTGGTTGAGTGCCCGAAGTTGCCTGGTAAATCCCGGTTCAAGTTCTACGACGGCCATAACCGCACCATCTACACCAACCAAGTCAGAACGGCGATGAAAAGTGCCGTCGAACGCCATAAAAAGCAGTGGAGGATTCAATGACTACATCGACGAATGCGTTACCGCAGGTCAGTGAGCGTAAGCCAGTAGTCTTCATTTCCGGCCCCATGTCGGGAATAGAGAACTTTAACCGGGACGCTTTCAACCATGAGGCCAGCCAATTGCGGCATATCGGTTTTACCGTGCTGAATCCGGCTATTTTCCCCGATGGTCTGGAACACCACCAGTACCTGGCAATGACGCTGGTGATGCTGGAGCAGGCAGACGCCATTTATCTACTGGACGGCTGGGAGAATAGCGTCGGCGCTAAAGCAGAAGTGATCCGCGCCAGGGAGTTGAACCTGATGTTCCTGGGGCAATCCTGGGAGGTGCTTTGGGCCGCAGCTGCGCTCCGCCCAGCGACGGGCCGTCCAGCAGGTGGGGCTTTTGATGTCGGTGGCGTTCTGCATAAGCCGACCCCACCGGGTGAATACGACTTTGGGATACACCAAACCGGGCAAATGCAAGAGAGGCTTTACTGATGGGCAAAATGACATTTATCGTTGATTTTCCTGATGGGCAGGAGCCAGCCATTGGGTTTGCAACGTCAATCCTGGGCGGCCAGTTACTCTCCTTCGCCTTTAGCGATCTGCGGGACGAGTGGGCATGGCGTTCGGCAGCTGATTCCACACCACCCGAAGGGGAGTATGTGGTTGTATCTGATGGTGAAAGTTGTTCTGTTGGGCGCTTCATCTACGGGGAGTGGCTCGCCAGCGGCGGTCGCTGCTTTCTGGAACCCGTGAAGCACTGGATGCCATTGCCCCAACTTTAGCAAGCTTATTTAAATGATTTTTTCAAAACATTAGGTATTATATTTGTGTTTATTGTTTTTAAAGGACTTTAAAATGAAAAAACAAGTTTTAGTCTCTGCCCTTGTTGGTCTGACTTGCACCCTTCTTAGTTGCTCTGCTTTGGCTGACTGGGCAACTAAGGTTGAAGATGATGCTTTCAGTGACGGCCAAACCGCTATGATGTTTGGAGCTGAAACAGAATTGAACGGCGTGGCTTTTGATTGCACAAAAACCGAACTAACCCTTTCGTATGTTGAACAAGCGGACACAAAGAAAATCACCGAAGGAATCCCTGTCGACATGGTGTTCAAAGTAGATGGGAATAACTCCATTAAACTGAAGGGACGCACCACTGTACGCAATAACAACTATTTCGGTATTACTTCAGATGACGCCGAGGAGTTAAAAAACTTGTTGGCGCAGTTGCAGAAATCAAAACAAAGGATTTTAGTGGGAATAAAATTCCCTTTTAATGACCAGAAAATGAGCTTTACGTTGAGTGCTTCTGGCTCGACGTCAGCAGTCAACAAGTTTGTGAAGGCATGCAGTATCAATATATCAGCTGATAAAAAATGATTTGAGAGTTGATTTTATAAATTCTCTGTGATCCAATTTATGCGTCAACAATAGTTAACAACTTACTTCTCGGCTCAAGCCCCGCCCCGTGCGGGGCTTTTTCGTTCTGGTACTTTCTGTTTTACCTCCATTTAGGGCACATCGATGAAACGTAACCTGATCCGCATTATCCATACTGGCAAAAATGTCCTTGCCTGGGACGACGAGACTTACAGGGCCGCGCTGGCGCGAGAGACCGGCAAGCACAGCGCCCGCGACTGCAGCGACGCCGAACTGGAGCGCATGATCTGTTACATGCGCACCCAGGGGTTCACCCCGCTTGCCAGGCACGGCAAAAAGCCGAACGTGGCCGCCGGGCGCAAGGCGATGGTCAGCAAAATCGAGGCCATACTGGCTGAAGCGGATCGTCCCTGGTCATATCTCGACGGCATCATCAAGCGGATGCTGGGCGAAGTGAAACCGCTGGCCTGGCTGAACGATGACCAGGTGCGCAAGGTGCTGCAGATGCTGATTATCGACGCCAAACGACACGGGAGGCTCTAACATGCAAACCATCCAGCCCGACTATGAGCAGGTGCAGGAATTGCTGCCGGAATCTGTTCAACAGATTGCCAGTCTGATAGGCTTTCCCGCAACCAGTAAGCTGATCCAACAGTTTGGAGGCGTCCAGTTTCGGATTGGCAAGGGTTTGCGCAGCTCCGGCCAGCGCCGCATTGCGTTACTGCAGGAGACGCTGACGCCGGAGCAGGTCGCGCTGCTGATGCAGCATTTCAGCGGCGAAGACCTGTATATTCCCCGCTGCCAGGATGCCTGGCGCGAATGGCGCAACCGCTGCTTTTTGGCGGAGATTGAGCAGCTCAAAGCCGAGGGCGAGTCCCTCACCATGGCGCTGACGCTGCTGTGTCCCAAGTACGGCATCGCCGCCACCCGCGCCTGGGAGCTGTTGCGCGCCGGGCAAGCCCCTTCCGGCGGTGAGCAACCCTCCCTGTTCTGAAAAGTACCCACTACGCCCCCGTAACGGGTTAGCGACAACCACTTTCCCCACAATAACCCTCATTCACCAATGAGGGTTATTTTTATGTCTCGCTTTATCAATCTCCTGATCGTCCATTGCGCCGCTACCGCGAACGGCAAAGCCCTGGGCAACGCCAAAGAGAACGCCGCCCAGGTTATCGACCGTTGGCACAAAGACCGGGGCTTCCACCGCGCCTCGCCGGGCAACAGCAACGGCCTGACCAGTATCGGCTACCACTACGTGATCGAGACTGACGGCACCCTGCTGACCGGGCGTGACGAGTCCGAGGTCGGCGCACACGTCGCCGGTCACAACGCCACCTCGATCGGCGTGTGCATGGTCGGCACCGACAGCTTCACGCCCGCCCAGTGGGCGACGCTGAAAAGCACCATCCTGCGCCTGCGCGACAAATACCGTAACGCGGAGATCTGCGGCCATAACCAGTTCGCCAACAAGATTTGTCCCGGCTTCCATGTGCCTGACTGGGTCGATGGCGAGTTTGCGCCACTGCCGGGTCATATCGTCGATCCAAAGTGATGACCTTACTGCGCCTGCTGGAGCTTATCAGCAATCCGCACGGGCGGATCTCGACGTCGGACACCACGGTGGTGGGTGCCTTTGTCGTCAGTTCCCTGGTGCTGCTGTGGTGCGCCTTCACCCGCCAGATTAATGACCTGTTGTTCGGGGCGTATCTGGCGGCCTGGGTAGCACAGAACCAGGCGTCGAAATTTGCCGCCCTGAAACGTGACCGCGAGGTGCCCAAAGATGGCAATCGTCCTGACAACGCTGGCTAAGCGCCTGGCTCCCGGTATTGCGGGGTGTCTGGTGCTGGGGGCCGTCGGGTGGTTTCTGCACCACCAGGGCTACAACAGCGGCTACAACCTCGCCGAACTCCGCTATCAGGGGAAGTTAAGCCGCCAGCAGTCCGACTGGGACATCGAGCGCCGCCAGCTTGCCGAGAAAAATCAGGCCGTGCTGCAGGCCGCGATGGCCAAACAGGCGGAGCTGGCCGAGCAGGCGCGCTTGTTGAGCCTGAGCCTGGAAGCTGCGCAGCGCCAACTGGCCACCACCCAACAACAGCTTAAAAAGAGGATCAATCATGCCGTTCAAACCGATGGCCAACATTTTACTGGCCTTGGCCCTGACAGCCTGCGGCTCTACCGCGCCGTCCTTGGCTACCCCGACACCGGTGCTGCAGGTGTGCCAAGCGCCACCGGCGGCAATGCTGAGCATTCCACCGATGCCCGCACCGCCGGGGGAATAAGTCCCGGCCCCTTGCTTGACCATGCGACCGAATACGGTGCCTGGTGCCTGACGTTACGCAACAAACTGGAAGCCTTAAATGCCTTTTACACCCCAGGGAGCGCACCCAATGACCATTGAAATGGCGTTCAACATTGCTATCTCACTCATTGCTGCTTTGGGCGGCATATGGCTGCGTAGTCTGCAGGAAGAACTTAAAAACAACAGGTCGGAACTGGCCTCGATCCGCAACGAGTACCAACGGCGGGAGGATGCCCTGCGCGACAACCAGATCATGACCGGTCTGATGCAGGACATTAAGCGCAGCATTGAACGTATAGACGGCAAACTCGACCGCAAAGCCGACAAATAACAAGAAGAGATCATCATGGCCAGAAAACACAGCACTCGACGTACCCGTTGTAACCGCATTGCGCCAGAGCTGGCGGAACTGCGAAAAATCAGCACCCAGCTCGACAGCATCGAGCTGCGCCTGGACACCATGCAAAGCGATGCCGTTAAAGGCGGAGCCATCGCCGGTGCGGCGGCGGGCGCGTTCACTGGCGGCATCGTGGCTGCCGGTCTTGCCATGATCAAGGCTCGATTGGGGTTTTAATGGCGCATCCAAAGGAAACCCGCGACGCCCTGCGCAGGGCGTATATCTTCAGCAGCGTTTCCCTGGAGCTGGCTGCAGCCCAGTGCGGTGTCAGCTTTGCCACGGCAGGACGCTGGAAGAAAGACGCCAAAGAGAACGGCGACGACTGGGACGTTGTGCGCAGCGCCAACATGTTGGCGAGCGGCGCGCCGGAGGATGTGGCGCGATCCATCCTGGCCAGCCTGATGACGCAGTTCCAGGCCACGCTGGAGAAGGTCAACAGCGCCAACGATATCCCGGCACAAGAGCGCGTCACGCTGCTGGCGTCGCTGACAGACGGCTACAGCAAGGCCATCGCGGCCAGCAAGAAGATTTTGCCGGAGACCAGCCAACTGGCCACGTCGATGGAAACCATGAAGCTGTTTGCCACCTTCATTCAAGAACATTACCCCCAACACTTGACGGCGTTCGTCGAGGTGCTGGAAGCCTTCGGGCCAATATTGGAGAAAAACTATGGCTAACAAACTGATTGAGCTGACGGCGGAGACCACCGTCCGAGCTGACGAGATAACCAAGGTCTGGGTCAGCAACGACGGCGACGTCTTCGCCAGGCTGCGCGACAGCGCAATCCACACCGTTGATCGCCAGTACGGCGAAACCCCGTTCCAGGCGTCAGCGCGTATCAAAGCCCAGATAGAGGCGGCGCTGGCATGAAACAACTGATTGATGCCGGGAACGGCGTTTATGTCGATCCTGCTGAGGTCAGCGCCGTAATGACAGAACTCCAGGGACGTGTGTGCATCCTGCTGCGCGGCATTTCTCAGCCGCTTCTCGTGCGTTGTGAGTCCGGTGCCACGGCGGATGCTCTGGCCCAGGCAATGACTGCTCGAATCAATGCCGTGATGGCCGAACGTCATAACGGCGTTTAACGCGTATTTACAGGGTATTCAGGGCGAGATATGGCGGCTAAATTTTCCATCCGAGAGTTCCAGAAATCGCTGGCGGAGTTGGCTTCCAGCCTGCGCCGCACCATCGAGGCGGAGTGCATCGGCTTCGATACCGGCACAGCGGCAACGGCTGAGCGGCGCAGGCTCGTCGCCGACCCGCAGAACGGCTACCGCTACTTCGTGCAAACCTACTTTCCGCACTATGTGCGCCACGCTGACCCCAGCGAGCTGCATGTACATCTGTTTAGCCGTCTGCCGCAAATCGTGGCCAGCCCGAAGGGCGAGCAGGATGCCATCGCCGCCCCCCGTGGTGAGGCCAAGTCGACGCTGGTCAGTCAGCTGTTTGTCTTGTGGTGCATCATCCGCGCCATCAAACGCTATCCGGTCATTATTATGGACAGTATCGACCAGGCGTATCCGATGCTGGAAGCCATCAAGGCCGAGTTGGAGTTTAACCCCCGCCTGCTGGCAGACTTCCCCGAAGCGTGCGGCGCAGGCCGCGTGTGGCAAATGGGCACGATCCTGACGCGTAACGACATCAAGGTGCAGGTCGCCGGTAGCGGTAAAAAGCTGCGCGGCTTGCGTCACGGCCCATACCGTCCCGACCTGGTGGTGCTCGACGATATCGAGAACGACGAACAGGTACGCAACCCCGACCAGCGCGACAAGGTCGAGAACTGGCTTAAAAAGACCGTGCTGCCGCTGGGCGGTGCCGGTGCCAAGATGGACGTCATCTATATCGGCACCATCCTGCATTACGATTCGGTGCTGTCGCGCACCTTGCGCAACCCGCTGTGGCGTCATGCACGGTTTAAAGCCCTGCGCCAGTGGCCTGCCAACATGGCGTTGTGGGACAGCTGGGAGGAGATCCTGCGCAACGACGGCGAGGATGCCGCCAACGACTTCTACACCCTGCACCAGGTGGAGATGAACGAAGGCGCGGTGGTCTCCTGGTCTGCCCGCCCGCTGCTGGCGTTGATGCTTATCCGTGCCCGTGACGGCCATGGCACCTTTGACTCCGAATACCAGAACGATCCGGTCAGCGGTGAAGGCGCGATCTTCGCCCATTGCATTCATTTTTGGGTTAACCGTCTCAATGAATGGCTGTTTTACGGCGTGTGCGACCCCAGCCTGGGCAAGGCCGGGGCAAGTCGCGACCCGTCGGCGCTTCTGGTGGGCGGTTTCAACCGCGCGACCGGCATCCTGGACGTGGTGGAAGCCCAAATCCGCAAGCGGCTGCCGGACAAGATAATCAGCGACATCATCGACCTGCACATCGAATACCGTTGCCTCATCTGGGGCATCGAGTCGGTGCAGTTCCAGGAGTTCCTGCGCACCGAGCTGGTCAAGCGGTCGGCGGCGCTGGGGTATCCCGTTCCCGCGCGGGCCATCATTCCCCACGCGGATAAGCTGCTGCGCATCGAGACCCTGCAACCCCATATGGAGAACGGCTTAATCCGCCTGCATTCGACGCAGAACACGCTGATCCAGCAGTTGCGCCACTTTCCCAAGGCTGACCACGACGACGGCCCGGATGCCCTGCACATGCTGTGGAGCCTGGCGGTCAGCAGTACGCCGTCGTTTGAGTTTCGTTCCGCTAATTCATCCCGTGCCCGCCGTGGGCGCGGCGGTTTTTCTAAAGGAGGCTGGTGATGCCTACATTAGTCGATATTCACGGTAATCCCCTGTCTTCAAAGACGCTCAAGCAGCAGCAGTCGGAGACAACGGCCAGCTACCTGCGGCGCCAGTGGGCGGAGCACCCGTCGCTGGGCGTCGATATCCAGCGGTTGTACCGCATTTTTCAGGAGGCCGAACAGGGCAACCTGACCCGCCAGGCGGACTTTTTCAGCGACATGGAAGAACGCGATGGCCATCTGTTTGCCGAGCTGAGCAAGCGCCGCCGGGCGGTGATGCCGCTCAACTGGAGCATAGAGCCACCGCGTAACGCCAGCGCGCGCGAGAAGTCGATGGCGGCGGAGGCCTCCGAATGGTTCCAGGACTTGCCGGACTTCGAAGCGCTGCTGTTCGATATGCTCGATGCCATCGGTCACGGTTTCTCGCCGGTCGAGCTGGAGTGGGAGCGTGCCGAGGGGATCTGGTTGCCCAAAGCCTTCCACAAGCGCCCCCAGCGCTGGTTCCAGACGCCGCAGTTCCAGGGTAATACCATTACCCTGATTGATGGCTCCCAGGACGGTGCCGCACTGCAGCCGTTCGGCTGGATCTTGCACAAGCACCGCGCCAAGAGCGGCTGGCTGGCCGAAAGCGGCCTGTTCCGTATTCTGGCCTGGTCATATCTGTTCAAGAACCTGTCTGCGCGCGACCTGGCCGAGTTTCTGGAAATCTATGGTCTGCCCATGCGGGTGGGTAAATACCCGTCCGGCACCACCGAAGATCAGAAAGACATTCTGATGGACGCTATCATGAGCCTGGGCCATGACGCGGGCGGCATTATCCCCGACGGCATGTTGATTGAATTCCAGTCTGCTGCCCAGGGCCAGGTTGACCCGTATCAGTTCATGATCGAGTGGTGCGAGCGCACCCAGTCAAAAATCATCCTGGGGGCGACGCTGACCGCCCAGGCCGACGGCAAAACCAGCACCAATGCCCTGGGCAACGTGCATAACGAAGTGCGTCACGACCTGATGGCCAGCGATGCGGTACAGCTGGCGGGCACGCTGACCCGCGAGCTGTTGTACCCGCTGCTGGTGCTCAACGGCTACGGCGATATCACGCCGCGCCGGATGTGCCGCTTTAAATTTGATACCCGTGAACCGGAAGACCTGACCCAGACGGCGACCGCTATCGACAGACTTGTCCGCGCCGGGGTGCCGGTGACAGTGGATTGGGCGCTGGAGAAAGCCGGGATGCCGACGCCGAAAAAAGGCCAGGCGCTGTTGCAGCCTTTGACCTCCAGCCCGTTCGGCACGGTGGGGCTGGGGCAAGCAACCGCCTTTACGCGGCTGGCTGCATTGACGGCGACCGACACCCCGGTGGAAAACGACCCTATCCAGGTCGCTATCGACGATGCGCCGCCGTCGGTGGCAAGCCAGGTCGGCCAGGCGATGAGCGTCATGCTGTCACCGGTGATGACGGCACTGGAACGGGGGCATTCGCCGGATGAGGCGATGGCCATGCTGGCGACGGCGTACCCGCAGCTGGACGACAGCGAGCTGCGCCAGGTGATTGCCCAGGCCATTTTCGTGGCGGACGTGTGGGGGCGACTCAATGGCCGTTGATTTGGGGTTCGCCATGACGCTGCAGCCGGAGAAGGCGATCGCCTACTTCGAGTCCAAGGGCTACACCATCGGATTCAACTGGCACGACGTGGAAGACGCGGCCCACGCCACGGCGTTCACCGTGTCCGGTATCCTGAAGCTGGATATCCTGACTGATATCAGCACCGCCCAGGCCAACGCGCTCAAGGACGGTAAATCCCAGGCCCAGTTCAAGAACGAGCTGGTGCCCGAACTAGCCCGCAAGGGCTGGATCGGCAAGGGGCTGAAAGCCTCCCCAGACGGCGAGCTTGAGGGCAAGCAGCTGCTGCCGTACCGGCTGGACACCATCTTTCGCACCAACATGCAGTCCAGCTACATGGCGGGACGCTACCAGGGCATGATGGAAAACGTCGCCTTTCGCCCTTACTGGGAGTACAGCGCGGTGATGGATTCACGCACCCGCCCGTCCCATTCGTCCCTTAACGGACGGGTGTTTCGTTACGACGATCCGTTCTGGGATACCTTCTTCCCGCCGAACGGCTACAACTGCCGATGCACCGTTCGCGCCCGTAGCGAGCGCGACGTTGCCAATCACCCGATCGGCGTCGAATCGACGGACGATCGCCTGGAGACTATCCAGCAGCCCTACGGCACCGACGGAAAAACGCGCCCGGTCACGGCCTATCAAGACCCCAAGTCTGGCCGCATCTTTACCCCGGATGCCGGGTTCCACCTCAACCCCGGCAAAGGGTACATGCAAGAGCTGGGGCAGCAGCTGCTGCGCAAGGGCGACACGGCACCGCCACCGCTCGCCGCCCAGGCGGTGCAAACGGTCTTTTCCTCCCCGCGTGAGCTGGAGACCTTTACCCGTGACCTGTCCGAGTGGGTACGCCGTGCCGCCGCCGACCCGGCACTGCGCCAGGACTGGCGTTATGCCGGTGCCTTGCTGCCGTCGGTACTCGATGCGCTGCAGGTCGCCCCGCAGAGCGCGGCCATTACCTTGCCGGGTGCGGTGGTGCGTGATGTCGGGAGCGTTTCGCTGTCCAATGCCTGGTGGCGTTTACCTGCGCTGCTGGCGCACCCGGATGTGGTGCTGCAGGGAGCCAGCGGCGACCTGGTGTATGTGGTGACGCTAAGCGGCTCGCCACGCGCGGCGCGGGTGGGCTTTTCTGACGGTAAACCGGTGGTAAAAGAGACCTGGATGTTGTTTGACGGCGATGAGGCGGAGCTGATGCACCTGCCTGTCCTGGTGGGAGAGTGGCGCGATAGCTGAACTTACCATTGAAGTGCCTGATACGTTGCGGCGTGCCCTGGAGCGCATGGTGCGCCAGCTTACGAACCGCCAGCCGCTGATGCGGGCGATCAGTGAGGATATGCTGGACGCGGTGATGGAGAATTTCGCGCAGGAGGGGCGGCCCAAGTGGCTCCCTATCCAGCGGGCAGGCAAGATACTGCAGAACACCCGTCGCCTGATGTCTTCCATCGACAGCGACGCCGACAACAACATTGCGGTGGTCGGCACCAACGTGGTGTACGCGCGCATTCATAACGAAGGCGGGAAAACCCGCCCGCATGTGATACGCCCACGCTATAAGCAGGCGCTGGCCTTCAACGGTCGGGTGGTCAAAAAGGTCAATCACCCCGGCTCGGTAATCCCGGAGCGCCGCTTCCTACGTCTGACCGACGACGATCACGAGACCATCAACCAGACCATCCAGGACTACCTGGGCAGCGCGCTGGACGATTAGCGCCTGTGCGCGTCATCACGCGAATAACCGCCTGAATTGATACGATGTTACCAACCAGACCCCGTTAATCGCTTACGCGACGATTTAAACGGGGTTTAAAGGGGGTATCGGTCGCCGCGTTTGCCTGTTATCTTCTTTTTTCTACATTTCCCCTGTTTCGCCCCCCACGGTATTACCCACTACGCCCCGGTCACTGCTTGCTGTTTCCCCCTCCCGGTAGAGTGCTGCCTATCAGCCACTTTAGGGAATGATTTATCCGTGAAATCACCGTTACGCCTCGCCGCGCTCAGTGTTGCTATCAAAAGTGCCGGGCCGCGTGTGCAGCTTTTCCCTGCCGGTGCTTTTCGTGCCAGGGACGGCAGACCCACCGATGCACCGCACTGGTATATCGATGCGGCGCTGGCGCAGGTGCTGATTGATGAAGCGGCGCAGCGTAACACGCCGTACTGCTTCGACTACGAACACCAGACCTTGCACAGCAAGACCAACGGCAAACCCAACCCGGCAGCGGGCTGGTTTACCACGCTTGAATGGGTGGAAGGCGAAGGCCTGTTTGCCATTGATGTGAAATGGACAGACGCCGCCCGCGCCATGATTGAGGCCGAGGAATATTGCTTTATTTCTCCGCTGTTCAATTACGACGCCCAGGGCAACGTAAAGCGTTTAATTAACGCCGCGCTGACGAATACGCCTGCGCTGGATGATATGGAGGCGCTGCTTGCAGCGGCTTCTCAACAACTAACGGGAGATAACACCGTGGACGAACTGTTAGAACAACTGCGCTGGATGTTGAACCTGCCGCTGTCTTCGACGGCAGACGACATCAAGGTCGAGCTGCAAAAGCTGATTGACCGCCTGTCGGACAACCAGGGCACTGCAGCGGCCAGCGTCAACCTGCTGGAGTTGCTGACTCAGAAAGATGAGCGCATTGCGGCACTGTCAGCGCAGACGACGGATAACCCAGACCCGGCCAAGTTCGTACCCGTCAGTGTGCTGACCTCGGTACAGCAACAGCTGGCGGCACTGAGCCAGAAAGTGACCGGCGGCGAAGTAAACGGGCTTATCCAGGCCGCCCTCAGCGATGGCCGCCTGCTGCCGGATATGCAGGAGTGGGCCGAAACGCTGGGCAATAAAGACATTGCCTCGCTGAAGGCCTTCCTGGACAAGGCTCCGAAGGTCGCGGCGCTTAACGCGATGCAGACCGGCGGCAAATCGCCAACCGATGTCCTGGACAAGTCTGGGCTGGATGCCGACGCCCTGGCGGTGTGCAGCGTGTTCGGCCATGACCCGAAAGACGTCGCCGCGTTATCACAGGAGATTTAACCATGGCAGCTACTACCCAAGACCGTAATACCCCGTACCGCGACGGCGAATTAACGCCGATCCCCGTTGCCGCCAGGGAGAAGATCCCCGCTGGCGTCATTGTCTGCATCAATGAGGAAGGCTACGCCATCAACGGCAAAGAAGCCCCTGGCCTCATCTATGCCGGGCGTTCCGATGATTCGGTGGACAACACCGACGGCGAGAACGGCGATCAGTACATCCTGGTGCGCAGCCATAAGGCGTTCTGTTGGGAGAACGACGGCAGCATCACCCAGGCGCACCTGGGCAAACGGGCCTGCGTGCTCGATAACCAGACGGTGACGGCGGACGACGGCAGCGCCCCGGCATCCGGGGACGCCAAGGCAGACGCCACGGCGGCGACCCGTTCCCAGGCGGGCACCATCATCATGATCGACACCGACGGTGTCTGGGTCTACTAAGGAGAAAGACACATGTTAGTTAACGCATCGACGGTCAAGGCCATTTTCGTCAACCTTAAACTGACCTTTAACAAGGCGTTTGAGGCGGCTCCGTCGCAATGGCAGCGGGTGGCGACCCTGGTGCCGTCCACCGGCAAATCAAACGATTATTCCTGGCTGAGCAACTTTCCGAAGATGCGCAAATGGATCGGGGATAAGCAGGTCAGGGCGCTGGAGGCCAACGGCTACACCCTGATCAACGACGACTTCGAAGCCACGGTGGCGGTCAAGCGCAACGACATCAAGGACGATCAACTGGGTATCTATGCACCTCAGGCGCAGGACGCCGGGTTCAGCGCCAAGCAGTGGCCGGATGAAATCGTGTTCGAGCTGCTTAACCAGGGCTTTACCGCGCTGTGCTACGACAAGAAGCCGTTTTTCTTCGACAAGCACGCCGTCGGCAAGGCGTTCTACTCCAACAAGGGTAACAAGCCGCTGTCCATCGATACCGTGGCCGCTGCCAGGGCGTCGTATGGGGCTGCCCGCACCCAGATGCGCAAGGTGAAGGATGAAGAAGGCCGCTCGCTGAACATCCTGCCTGACCTGTTGGTGGTGCCGCCTGCACTGGAAGACATTGCCAACGCACTGATGACGGCCGATCGCCTGGAAGACGGCAAGGCCAACCCGTACAGGGGCACGGCGGAAGTGCTGGTTGAGCCGCGTCTGACGTCGGACACCGCCTGGTTCCTGCTGGATACCAAGCGCCCGCTGAAGCCGCTTATCTTCCAGCAGCGTGAAGCGCCGGAGTTCGTGTCCCAGACCGACATGAACGCGGACGACGTCTTTATGCGCGGTGAGTTCAAGTTCGGCGCGGAAGCGCGCGGCCAGGCCGGTTTCGGCTTCTGGCAGATGGCCTTCGGCTCCACCGGCGACGGGAAATAATCATGTACGCCACCCGCGACGACATGGTGACCCGGTTCGGTGAACGGGAAGTGATCTCCCTGACTGACCTCACCTATGCCGGTGCGATTGACGATCAGGTGCTGGCGGGCGGGTTATCCGCCGCCAGCGACGAGATCAACGGCTACATCGCCGGGCGCTACCGCCTGCCGCTGCCCAAGTTGCCGCCCATTCTGAAAGGGATCGCCTGTGACATTGCTCGTTACCGACTGACCGGCACCGAGCGCGTCTGCAGCGAAGAGATCCGCGACCGTTACCGGGACGCCATCCGCTACCTGGAAGGCGTGGCGGCGGGTCGCGTCAGCCTGGGCACCTTTGACGACACCGGCGCCACCGTGCCCTCCAGTTCTGCCGGGGTGAAGTTCTTTTCCGGTCGGCGTACCTGGGCACGGCGCTCTACCGGCGGAGGGGGTTACTGATGATTAGCGAGACCGAGCTGGCCATGATTGAACGCCTGCGCGCAGGTCTGGGGCAGATGGTGAAAGAAGTCAGCAGCTACGGCGGCGAACTGGACGACGTCGGGGCCATTGTCCGGGCATTACCGGCGGCATGGGTCACTTTTCTGGGGGTGCAAAGTTCCGCCCCGGTCAGTACCCATAAGAACCGTTTTCGCGTGACGGGTCGCTTTGCGGTGATGGTCACGGCGTACAACGTGCGCCAGGAAGCGGCTCAGCGGCGCGGTGGGCCTCGGCTTGACGAGGTGGGCTGCAACCTTATCGTCCGTTCGGTGCGTCGCCTGCTGACCCGCCAGGACATGGGCTTGCCGATTGAGCCAATGATGCCGGGCCGGGTGCGCTCGCTGTTCAGCTCAAGGCTCAATGAAAAAGCGATGTCGGCCTATGCCTGCGAGTTCGACACGGTCTGGATTGAAGAGGCGCTGGAGTGCGGCCACTGGCCTGCACCGGAAGGCGACGATGACCCCGACCGGGTGTTTGCCTGGTATCGCGGGCGGCTCGACAAGCCGTATCCGATGCATGAAAGCACCGGGCTGGCGTATCACCTGGATGGTCAAGGCCCGGTGGTGGCGCAAGACATTATTTTTACAGAGGCAAAAGACCATGATTAACGTGATCGCCCGCGAGGGCATCCGGGTGCCTAAAGAAGAGATGCCCGACCGTTACATCACCGACAGCGAAGCGGTCAGCGTTGAGCAATCCGCCTACTACCGCCGCCGCTTGCGCGAGGGTGATTTGCTGCTGGCCACCGATGCATCGCCAGGCGATGCACCGGAGACCGACGCTCCAGAACAGGCACTTCCCGCCAAGGCAAAGGGGGTTAAATGAGCATTGATGCCACTATCCCGATCCCGACGTACAAGCCGGGCTTTTACTTCGGGTTCAACACCACGCTGGCGTCCCGCGCCCTGGCCACCAACGACCAGAAGTTGGTTATCCTGGCTCAGCGCACCACGCTGCCCACTGCGGCGGAGCGGTTGACGCCGGTCAATGTGTTCAGCGACGAAGAGGCCGCCGTCTACTTCGGGCGCGGCTCCCAGGCGCACCGCATGGCCAGGGCCGCAATCTATGCCAATGGCTACCTGCAGCTGGCGATTGTCGGTCTGGAGGACGCGGCTGCCGGAGTGGCGGCGACCGGTTCCCTGGCATTGTCGGGAACGGCCACCGGCACAGGCCAAGCGCGGCTGTCGGTTTGCGGCGTCACCGTGTCAGCCTCCGTCGCCAGCGGCGACAGCGCCGAGGTGGTGATGACTGCACTGGCCGATGCCATCAATACGCGCCAGGAATTGCCGGTATCGGCAAGCGTGGAAGATATTCCGGCGGAAGGCGGCGGCAAAGCGACCGGCAAGCAAATTACGCTGATTGCCCGCAACAAGGGCACCGTGGGCAATCAGGTCGGCTTGACGGCCACGGTGAATGCTGCCGGGCTGACGGCAACGCTCAAGGCCATGAGCGGCGGCCAGGGCGACCCCGAACTGGATGATGCCCTGGCGGCTATTTTCAGCGCCGGTCATACCCTGGTGATTTCACCGTACTCCGACACGGCCTCGCTGCGCACCTTGTCCACGCACCTGGATAAAGTCTCCGGGCCGCTGGAGCAGCGCGGCGCGGTCGGCGTCACCGGCTGGAACGGCACGCTGTCAACGGGCACCACGCTGACCACCGCCGTCAACGCGGCACGCATCACGATGGGCTGGTACAACGGCTCCGCGCTGCCGAACGGCGAGCTGGCTGCTGTATACGCCGCCATCATGGCCAGCGAGTCCGATCCGGCGCGCCCGCTCAACACGCTGGCGCTGCCGGGGCTGGATATCACCGGCCAGGACAAGTGGCCGGGACGTACCGAGCAGGAGAATGCGCTGAGTAACGGCCTGACGCCGTTCGAGGTCAGCGGCAGTACGGTGCAAATCGTGCGAGCTGTCAGCACCTACGTCAAGAACGCGATGGGCGTTACCGATCGCTCGTTGATGGATGTCACCATCATCCGTTCCCTGGACTACGTGCGCCTGGCGTGTCGTACCCGCATGACGCAGCGGTTCCCGCGTGAAAAGCTGACCGACACCCGGCTGGCGCGTATCCGCTCTGAGTTGCTGGACGTGCTGTATGCGCTGGAAGCCCTGGAGATCGTCGAGAACGTGGACGCGCTGAAAGACCAGCTTATCGTTACTCGCAACCTGCAGGACGACACCCGCGCCGATGCCACCATTCCGGCGTCCATTGTTCGCGGCCTGCATGTGTTCGCGGGCACCATTTATCTGCTGTAAAGGGGGCCAACATGGCACTGGAATATACAGGCTCTATCGTGCTGGAGGTCAACAGCACCGAAGTGGAGGTGACGGAGTTCAGCCCCCGCGAAACCACCGGTAAAAAGCTGGTCAAGACCATGAACAGCGCCGGACGCGCCAAGGGCTACACGCAAGGGATTGCGACCTGGGAGCTGTCCATCACCGCCGTGGTGCCGGTCGACCAGAACATCAACTGGGCGAAGATTGCCGGGGCGAAACTGACCCAGTACCCGCTGACCGGCGGCAAGCGCACCACCTATCAGGATGTGTTTGTGACCGAGGTCGGCGAGCAGTACACCGTCGACAACGAAGCCCGCATCAATATCAGCGCCTTTGCGCTCAACAAGATTGAGGAGTAACCGATGGACTTTACCCACAGCGCCAGCTTGCCGATCGGCGTCTTTTATCAGGGGCAGTTGCACCGTGATTTTACCGTGCGGGTCAGCACCGTTGGTGACGAGATCGCCGTCGTGGAAGACGGTATCCCCGACTCCGGCACCGCTGTCGGTGTTTTGGCGCGTTGCATCACTGCGCTGGGCAGCATTCCTGCCGAGGACGTCACCTATCAGCTGCTGTGCGATACGCTGGTCGCGGAGGATTACAAAGCCCTGCGCGATGCCCAGCAAGAGGCGAAAAAAAAGCTCAGCGGGCTGAAGAGCGACTCGGTGATTACCGATACGCCATCATCCGGCTCGGCCAATACGGCTACAGCGAAGAGCGAGTCAAAGGACTTAGCGCTGTAGCATTGAGCGGGGTTCTTGATGCCATCCACCGGCTAGAGAACCCCAAAGGCTGGAAAAAGAGCAAGTCGAACACCGTCAAGAGCCTCCGCCGTCCTCGCAAAGGGCGCGGAGCAGCACCCGCCCGCCGTCAATCGAAAAACCGGAAGTAGCGCATGGCCCGTGAATTTGATACCCAGATGACGTTCAGGGTGCAGGATGATGCGACCCCGCGCATCCGCTCCCTGTCCGAAGAGTTCCGCCGCATGAGCAGCGCCCGCGAAACGCTGGGTATCCGGTCGGAGCGTATGATCCAGCGTGAGATTGACCGTACCATGGCGGCGTATAACCGCCTGTCTCGCAGCGGCACGCTATCCGCCACCGAACAGTCCCGCGCATTCGAAAAAACGCAGGCCACGGTGTCCAGGCTGCGCCAGGAAATGGCCGGGGCCGAGCGTCAACAACGCAGCTGGGGCAAAGCGGCATTCGCAATCGGCAGCGGCGTAGTGGCTGGCGCCATGACGCTGCGCAAGCCCATCAACGACCAGATGGACTACAGCCTGCATCTTGCCGAGCTGGCCAACTTTGCTTTCAGCAGCGGCAGTGTTGACGAGCGCATCGCGGGTAAGAAAGTCTTGGATCAGGGCGTTAGAGAGGCAACCCGGATTGGTGGCGGCACTCCAGACCAGACGATTTCTGCAGCTGAAGCGATGTTGCGCGCCGGTATGAAACTGGACGAGGTGCTGAAAGTATTGGGTAACGTCATGATGAACTCCACCGCGAACCTGGCAGATGCGGTGGATATGGCTAACCTGCAGTCCTCAATCAGCAATTTTGGGTTGAGCAAGGAGGATTCGTTCCTGGCTCTGAGCGCGACAACCACAGCGGCGCAGCACGGTAAAGCTGGGGTCGGGTTGCTTGCGAAAGAATTACCGGGCGCACTTACAGCAGGTCGCTCAGCGGGTTTTTATGGACGTGAAGGTTTCGCGGCAATTCCTGCGTTATTCCAGACGGCAGCGCAAGCTGAAGGACAGGCTGAACAAGGTATTACTAATGCCAGCAACTTAATGGCCGACCTGACCTCCAGTAATCTGGCCAATAATGCCAAGCAGCTGATGCTGAAAGGCAAGGACGGTAAAACTATCAAGGGTGTGGATTTTCGTGCCCTGGCGCGTAAGGACGCCCAGAAAGGCCTGACGCCACTCGATACCGTCAACCGCCTGATTGACCGAGCATTGGCCGGCGATTCCGACTATCAGAAACTGACCAAACGCCTGGCAACAACGCAAGATCCCAAAGAGCGCGACAGCATTGAAGCACAGCGTCGTCTGACCGAAGGGCAATATATATCTCAGCTGTTCCCTAACCAATATTCAGGTAGCGCAATTCGTGCTTACCGTCAAAACCGCCCTTACTTTGACAAACTGAAGCACGAGATCCAGGAGCAGTTTGATTTACCGGAAGGTAAGCGTTCTGCAGAGTTGGATTATGGGCTGCTCAAAGATGAACCCAAGTTACAGCTACAGCGTGCAGAGAATGAAAAGTTCTATGCAACGAGCGATGCGATCTCTCCGGTTTCCAAAGTGCTGGGTGATGTTGCAGAGACCGGGGCCAAGCTGGCCCAAGAGTTTCCTGGATTAACCACCGCTGCAGCAGGTGCCGCGATTGCGATAAAGGGGCTTGGCCTCGCAGCAGCAGCTAAAACCGGTGCCGAGCTTCTGACGGGGCGCAACGGTGGTAAACCCGGCGGTGTCCTAAGCAAACTCAAAGGACTATTCGGTAAGGGAGGTAATGGGATACCTGATGGTGCAGCCACCACCGCTAAAACGTCGGGCCTGTTGAAATGGGTGCCATTATTGGGGGATCTCGCACTTGCCTATCAAGGCTCGCAAGACTTCCCATTAATCGACATTCAGCGGGGCAAAGACCAGGCCGCCGAGGCCCGTGCCAGGGGCGGAGAGACGAACCCGGACATGATGGCGCTGATGCCCCAGCCCGTTGGGGCGCTGGATGCCCTGGACGAGATCCGCAAGTGGTTCTCCGGCAGTGGCCAGGATAAGACGGCAGATAAAACCGCTGCAGCGCCACCTGCACCCGCTGCGCCGATCGTTAACCTGACGGTCACGCTGGATGGCCGCGAGATTGCCACCACGATGGAACAACGACTAGACCGCGATGGGAGAAGAAAATAATGGTTGATATCGTGCATGACCTGGCGGGCGCGTTGGGTATCGATACCTTGCTCCAGGCCTCGTTCCGGGGTATCGAGTTCGACTGTCTCTATACCCGCGACACCCTGTCCAGGGATACGGTGGTGTATGAATACCCCTACCGTGATGGGGCCGAGGTGGAAGACCAGGGCATGAAGGCGATGAACTTTCGCCTGTCGGCGCTGTTCTGGGGCAACCGTTATCAAACCGAGCTGAAAGCCTTTTTAAAAGCGCTCAAGGAAGCCGGATCGGGCGAGCTGATCCACCCGGTGTACGGCTCCATTCCCAGGGTGCAATTCCTGGAGGCCGGTGTAGAACATGAGGTTGAGCCGCTCAACGCCGTCACCGTTGAACTGGTATTTGTCGAAGCCACCACCGAACAGGCGCTGTTTGCGACTTCCTACCCGGAAACCTCGACCGATAGCCTGCTGGATAGCGTGAGAAAAGGCTTCAGCGAAACCATGAGCCAGGTTAAACAGGTGCAGGATACGCTGGGCCGGGTCAGCAACATCATCGCATCGGCGGAGTATGTGGTGCAGTCGCTGGCCAACGAGATCCAAAGCACCCTCGGCAGCGCGCTGAACTACCTGGACTACCCGGCGGCCTTTGTCTCCGATGTCAAAACCCTGCTGTCGGCCTTTACCGATCGCCTGAGTTTTAGTGAGGTGACCCGCCTGTCCGACTGGTTGTCGGTACGCGCACTGGGCTACCAGGCGATCGGTCTGCAGGACAACAGATTCACGGCGACGCAGTCCACCGATAACAACGGTGTTTACGTCTCCACACTGCATCGCGCCAGCATCATGCCGCAGGAAGACCGAGACCGGGTCAATCAGGTTGTCCGATTGGCGGTTATCAGCGAGTGGGTGGAAATCGCTGCAGACATCATGCAGTACGAAAGTGAAACCCCGACCCTGTCCGCAACGGACATCGAGCGCATCACCAATGATGTCCGGTCACTGATTGTTGACGCTATCCAGGTGCAGCGCAGCATGATGGCTGCACGTCAGCAGCAGGTGCAGCAAGCATTTGGCGTGACGCAGGATATCAGCAGTGACGCGGCACAGATTGCCGAACTGCAGGCGTTCGCCTACACGCTGCAGCAGCTCGCCAGAGGCGTTATCTTGACGCTGCCGCCGCTGGTACGCCGTGAGGTTAAGCGCGCCTGTAACCTGCATTTACTGGCGTTTGAATGGTATGGCGATCGCACACGCGCTGTCGAGTTGGCGCGACTCAATCCGACGTTACGCAATCCGAACAGCCTGCTACCGGGAGACGTGCTGTATGCCTTCGCTAAATGATGGTGCCGAGCGCATTACGTTGCGCATCGGTGGGGTCTCGCATGAGGACTGGCTGGACTTCGAGGTCGATTCCGATCTGCAGACACCCGCCGATGGCTGGTCGTTCACTGTGGGTAACGTCAGCGATACCCTGCCGGAAGAAGTCCAGGCCGGAGCCAGAGCAGAATTGCGCACGGGCAAGGATGTGATCATGACCGGCCAGGTCGATGAGATTGAAGATGATATCGGACGCGGCCAGCACACGCTGGCGCTGTATGGGCGCGACGCGTCGGCAGTATTGGTGGATTGCTCTGCCCCCATCTTTACCGCGCGGGATATGTCCCTGCAGGAGGTGATCGCCCAAATCGTCAAGCCACTGGGCGTAACGGCGATCCGTATCCAGGCAGAGAAGCCGCTGCCGTCGAAGAAAGCGAGTATCGACCCCGGCGACACTGCCTGGGATGCGCTGACCAAAGCAGCGGAAGCCAGCGGCCTGTGGCCCTGGGTCACAGCGGACGGCACACTCGTTATCGGCGGCCCGGATTACAGCACCCCGGCAGTCGATACCCTGGTGCTGCGCAAGGATGGCCAGGGCAACAATCTGCTGCGCCTGTCCGTCACCCACAACGTCAGCGCCCGCTACTCCGAAGTGACGGTGCTGGCCCAGGGACACGGCACGGCAAACGCCGACGGCAAGCATGACCGGCGCTGCACCGTGCGCGACACCTCCGTACCGTTCTATCGCCCGCGGATTGAGGTGGTGGCCGATACCGACAGCGACGAAGAGGTACAGTTTCGGGCGCGAAAAATCATGGCTGACGCGCGTCTCGAGGGTCTGCTGATCACCGCCGTTGTCAAGGGGCTGCGCACCGCCTCCGGGCAACTCTGGGCACCGGGGCAACGTGTCCAGGTCAAGAGCGAGAAGCACGGCATCGACGACATTTATTTTGTGATGCATCGCCGTTTCAGCGGCGGTCGCGGCCAGCAGCTGCTGACTACGCTGACCCTGCGCGAGGACGGCATCTGGTTACCGGATGCCTTCCCTAAATCCAAGCGCAAACGCAAGGGGAAAGGCACCGGCAAGAAAGGGCAGAAGGGTCTCTGGAACGACTGGGAGCAAATCAACAATGGCTAACCTGACAGATTTGATTGATAAGCGCATCCGCCGCGCCCTGGGTGGCATTCGCCTGGCGTATCGCGGGGTACTCAACCGGGTCACGACCCAGGGCGGCGTCCAGATGACGCAGGTCGCGGGGCTGGCCAGCGAAACCACCCCGGAAGTGGAGTTCTTCCAGCACTACGGGCTGACGTCTGTCCCGCCCGACGGCGCGATGGCCATCATGCTGCCCATCGGCGGCGCAACCTCCCACAGCATTGTCATTGCCACCGAACACAGCCGCTACCGCCTGCAGGGGCTGGAGGGTGGCGAGGTGGCGCTCTATACCGATGAAGGGGCCAGCATCATTCTCAAGCGCAACAAGGTGATCGCCGTCGAGTGCGACGACTACCAGGTCAAATGCAAGCGCTACAGCATCGAAGCCGAAGAGAGCGCCGCCTTTGATACACCGGAACTGACGGCCACCCAGCAGCTCATTGCCGAGGGCAAAATCAGCGGCAACGGCGGGATGGCCATCAAGGGCGGCAAAGGTGCGACCGCCAGCTTCGAGGGCAACGTCGAGCACAGCGGCGGCACAATCAGCAGCCCCGACGTCGAGATTAACGGGGTCAAACAAGGCACCCACAAACACAATACGCCGTCCGGGCTTTCCGACGGCCCCATCAGCGGGTAAACTGGTTCCGGCGCGGCCCGCCCGCGCCAACCTTACCCACTACGCCCCCGTCACTGCCCGCCAGCCCCTGTATTGCCTATTCTGCGCCCCATGGACGCACTCATTGACAGCCAGACCGGCGACTACACCGGCACACGCACCTACGACCTGCACAATGCGGTTTACCTGCGGTTAAAAACGCCGCTGGGCGGCTACTGGGCCGATCCGCTGCTGGGTTCCCGGCTGCATGAGCTGGAGCGCGCCAAAGACTCCGCCACGACCCGCCGCCTGGCGCAGCAGTATGCCGAACAGGCGCTGCAGCCGCTGCTGGATGACAAGCGCGCCACCGCGCTGGCCGTGGGTGTGAGCCGTCCGCAGGATGGCTGGCTGCTGCTGACGATTGTCGTCACCCAGGCCAACAACGCCGTCCAGACCTTCACCCATCCGGTAAAAGTGATTTAAACGGGGTTTTACATGGCGTACACAATACCGCTGCTGGAAGATACCGCCGCCACGCTGCTGCGGGATATCAGCAACCAGTTACCGGACGCCGACGTCGGCAAAGACAGCGACTTTGCCATCCGGGCGAACGCCATCGCCAGTGCCGTGCAGGGCCTCTACCAGCACCAGGTGTGGATCGTGCGCCAGATGTTCCCGGACACCGCCGACCATGACTACCTGGTGATGCACGCCCGGACGCGCAACCTGCAGCCGAAACCGGCCACCTATGCCGGTGGCAAGGTGCAGTTGACCGGCAACGCCGGTGTGGCGGTGAAAAGCGGCCTGCAGTTCCGACCCAAGGGCAGCAGCCTGCTGTGCCAAACCACCGAAGATGCCACCGTCGGCAGTGACGGCAAGGTAGCGATAGCGGCCAGGCCGCTGGAGAACGGCACTGCAGGCAACCTGGCCGACAATACGCCGGGGACGTTGCTTATCGCGCCGGAGGGCATCGACAGCGACGTCACCATTCTGCATATGACCGGCGGCACCGACGACGAGACCGATGCCTCGTTGCTGGCCCGCCTGCTGGAAGTGATCCGCCGTCCCGCTGCCGGTGGCAACAAGTATGACTATCACCGCTGGGCAGTTGAAGTGCCTGGCGTCACGGAGGCCTATGTTTATCCTCTGCGTCGGGGCTACGGCACTGTGGATGTGGTGATTGTGGCCAACAACAGTATGCCGTCCGAGGAGACCATTAAAGCCACCCAGGCGCATATTGATGACGTGCGCCCGGTCACAGCCAAAAATACCCTGGTGCTGGCCCCGGAAGAGGTCATTACGGATGTGTCCGTCAAGGTCAAATTATCAGGGCTTTCGCTGGATGAAGCGAGAAAACAAATTACCGCTGCCATCACCGATTATTTTAATCGCCTGGCACCGGGTGAAATTGCTGTTTTAAAACAAATCGGCGGCAGTATCACCAATATTGTCGGCGTTATCGATTACGATTTTATTAAGCCCACGGGGAATATTGTTCCCGTGGTAGATAAAACCAAAGTGCAATGGATTCGCCTGGGCACCGTGACCGTGGATAAATTGCCATGAACGGCCAGGATTACGCCGAGCTGCTGGGGCTGTTGTTACCGCCGAAGAGCTATTCCCTGGACGGCAGGCAATTAAGTGCGGAGCTGCTGGCAGAAGGGTATTGCCTGGCGCGCGCGGAAATAAAGTCGGACGAGGTCTTGGACGGGATAACGCCGTTCTTTGCCGTCAGCCTGCTGTCGGACTGGGAGCGGGTGCTGGCTATCAGCGTTGACAGCAGCATGACAATACAACAGCGCCGCCAGCAGGTGCTGGCCAAGATTAATGCCACCGGCGGCCTGAGCCGGAAATACTTTATCAACCTGGCCAAATCGCTGGGCTACAACATCACCATCGACGAACCGGAACCCTTTAGAGCGGGCATTAACCGCGCGGGTGATCGTCTTTGGGTGCCGGAAATCATCTGGGTCTGGATAGTGAATATCGACGATGCCCAGGTGCCGGTGTATCGCTTCCGGGCGGGTAGTTCGGTCGCAGGTGAAAGGCTCATGACATTCGGTCAAAACCTGATTGAAAACATATTCCAGGATTTAAAACCTGCACATACGCAAGTGGTCTTTAATTACAAGGAGAAGCCCACACCATGAAAGAAATTATTTCTCCGGTCGATACCGAAGACGGCCTGTTTCATGATGGCGATCCATCAACAGGCACAGAAGGCACCGTCGTGTCCGCCAAATGGTTGAACCCGGTACAAACGGCCATTATCGGCAACCAACAGGAATTAGCCTCCGTACTTAAAGAGGCGGGGATAAAAATCGACCCGTCCAAGCAAGATCAATTACTGGCGGCAATTAAAAAAATAACTGGCACGGCAACGGAAGGTTTTTTAAAAGCGGGTGCTTTTGGGCTTGGTGGCGGACCTGTACATCATGACGATGCTTTAAGTAACATCTATCAGTTTTATCGGGTTAATAACACATCAAAGAATAGGCCCGGAGATAATTCATATGGCGTAGTCAGTTTACCTTGCGATGGTGGGCCATCTGCCGGTTATTTGGCTGTATCTGCCAACGGCGAACTGTGGATTGGGAATTCATCTGGTAATACAATGAAGTGGCGCCGAGCACTATCAGAGGGATTTAATACCTTCCCGGTTGGCGCACCAATCCCCTGGCCAAGTGATACCCCACCCGCCGGTTATGCATTGATGCAGGGGCAAACATTTAATAAAACCCAATACCCCCAGCTTGCGATTGCCTACCCTGGTGGTGTAATTCCAGACATGCGCGGATGGATGATCAAAGGTAAGCCAGCCAGCGGTCGAAATGTTTTAAGTCAGGAACAAGATGGTATTAAGTCCCACACGCACGGTGGCTCAGTATCAGCGACGGACTTGGGAACTAAATGGACATCAACTTTCGACTATGGTTCGAAACAAACAACCGCATTTGATTACGGAAACAAAGGCACGGATGTTCAGGGCGGTCATACACACGCATATAGTCAACCAAACTATCCGGGTGGGAATGGGGCATCTGGTAGCCAGTTCTCTTTATCATCGATTACTGCGAATACTGGCTACTCTGGAGAACATGCACATACTGTTTATATTGGCGCTCATAGCCATTGGGTTGGAATTGGTGCGCATAGTCATACAGTGGTATTAGGCAGCCATACACACGGATTAACCATTAATGCGGCAGGTAATGCAGAAAACACCGTAAAAAATATCGCCTTTAACTATATAGTGAGGTTAGCATAATGTTCGAAATGTCTGATGAAGCACAAACCATCAAGGTTTATAATTTTCTGGCTAATACAAAAGAATTTATTGGCGTCAGCGATTGTTATATTCCTCCCGGTACTGGACTCCCCGCATACTGCACAGACACCAAGGCCCCGGAGGCTACTGAAGGTCGCGTCGCTTGCTTCGAAAATGATACATGGGTATTGAAAGAAGACTACCGAGGGAAAACAGTCTGGGAGAAGAAAACTCGAAAAAAAATGGTAATTGACCAACTTGGCCCGCTTCCTGAAACTGTCACATTTATGAAACCCATGTCTGATTATGATGTCTGGGATACTGATAAATGGGTTAAAGATGAAAAGGCCGAGGCAAACCACATTATCAATGAAGCAGAAAACAAAAAGAAAATGTTGATAGCTATTGCAACAGAGAACATCAACACGCTAAATGATGCCCTTGAGTTGGACATGGCTACAGATGAAGAGAAAAAGCAGCTAGTCGTCTGGAAGAAACATCGTGTTGAATTAAGTCGAATCGATGTGAATCAAGCTCCAGATATTGACTGGCCGGTCATTTAATCGAACGTTTGAACACCGCCGGACATCCCGCCCAAAGTTCGTTACATGGGATGTCCGATTTAACGACGCTATTTGCTGCAATTACACTATTATCGCCAATAGTTACTCCCGGTAAAATAACAGCTCCTGCTCCGATCCACACATTGTTACCAATTGATATAGGCTGTGAAGTTATTCTGTTTTCGCCTAATCTTTCTTTAGGTGAGATTGGATGAGTCGGGGTGCACAATCTAACCTGAGGGCCTAGCAATGAATTATCACCAATACTAATTGATGCATTATCAAGGAATACGCACCCAGTATTGATATATACATTTTCGCCCAAAGATATGTTACCAAACTCAAAGTAGAAAGGAGGCGTGACAGTGAAGCCATTACCAACAGTTACGCCTGCTTTTTTGAACAGTTCGTTACAGCGCCGTCCCGATAATTTAACGCTATTAAAAATCAAACAACATCTTTTGGGGGATAGTGTTTTTTGAAATCTGGTGAAGAAGTGTTTGAGCACGGTTCCCTCTGCTATCTGGATAAAAACTCTAGCATTCTAATAGAAGATGGCAGGGCGAGCCAGTTCTATAGCTACTTCGCTGCAGTTTGTAGCTTAACTTTGTGATATTGCCCCTACGCCTCTGTAGATTATGCAGCTCCCTTAACCTTGCAATGATAGGTAGTGGCGATCAAATGCTCAACTTTGATCGCTCATGTCGATCATTGTAATGAGGTTGAAAATGACAGTTCAGAAAGAGGTTATTGGTAATGCGGTTCTTTATTGCGGCGATAGTTTGGAATTGCTGCGAGCTGGATTCACTGCTGATGCATTAATCACCGACCCACCTTATAGCAGTGGAGGAATTAATGCCGGGGCACGTCGTTCCACTCCACAGGATAAGTACATAGGCACTCATGGCCGCCAGTACACTAATTTTTATGGGGATAATCGCGATGCCAGAAGCTGGTCTTTATGGATGACATTGTGGTTAGGGCAAAGTATGAAGACGCTGAATGACGGTGCTTATGTGATGCTATTCACGGATTGGCGACAACTCCCCGCCACAACGGATGCGCTCCAGGCCGGTGGTTATATCTGGCGTGGCGTCGTCCCTTGGAACAAGACCGCCTCAAGCCGAGCGCCGCATACAGGCTATTTTCGGCATCAATGTGAATATGTGGTTTGGGGTAGCAAAGGCAACCTTGAGAAGTCTTTACACGGAGGCCCTTGGCCTGGTCTTGTCACACAACGCGTAATACCCAAGGAAAAGCTGCATATGACGGCCAAGCCTCTGAGCCTAATGCAGGAGCTGGTTGAACCTGTTATCCCTGGAGGGACTATTCTTGATCCGTTTATGGGCAGCGGTACAACTGGGGTCGCAGCAGTAACGTCAGGACGGCGCTTTATTGGCGTTGAAATGAGTAACTTCTATTTCGACGTTGCCTGTAAGCGCATCGAAGAAGCCCAGCAGCAAATTTAATAAGTGCGTTCAATTCTGGACTGTCCGAAACCTCTTACTTTTGCAGCCTTAAACAGTCCAGAATTCCCCGCCAATCAGTCCGAAAAATTTTGCCGCGCTACAACAACTACCGCATTGCGCTGCGTAAATACGATCAGTACCTCGCCTGGCAGCGCAGCTACTGAGACTTTCCCCGGCCGTTGGGCCGGGGCCCGCTGTTTCCCCGGTGATAAAGGATGATTATTCAGTTCACATCTGATAAATCTATCGCTTATCTGATGTCGATATTCGATTCCCTGGGGGGAAGAAGTGAACCTGCAACAACAACTGGCGCAATTTCCGCGTCTGGATCTGGTTGGCACCGCCACACCGCTGGAAAAACTGTCCCGTCTCTCCGATTACCTCGGCCGCGATATTTACCTTAAACGTGACGATGTCACCCCTATGGCAATGGGCGGCAACAAGCTGAGAAAGCTTGAGTTTCTGGCCGCCGATGCGCTGCGCCAAGGCGCCGATACGCTGGTTACCGCCGGCGCCATTCAATCTAACCACGTGCGCCAGACGGCGGCGGTGGCGGCGAAACTGGGCCTGCACTGTGTCGCGCTGCTGGAAAACCCTATCGATACCCGCGCGGAAAACTACCTGACCAACGGCAACCGCCTGTTGCTCGGCCTGTTCAACGCCGAGGTGGTGATGTGCGAAGCGCTGCACGATCCGCAGCAGCAGTTGGCGGAACTGGCGACGCGCCTCGAGGCGCAGGGCTTCCGGCCTTACGTGGTGCCGGTGGGTGGCTCCAATGCCCTGGGCGCGCTGGGATACGTGCAGTGCGCATTGGAAATCGCCGAGCAGAGCCAACGCAGCAACGTGGCGTTCAGTTCGGTGGTGGTGGCGTCCGGCAGCGCCGGCACCCACGCTGGGCTGGCGGTGGGGCTGCAGCAGCTGTTGCCGGAGACTGAACTGATCGGCGTGACGGTCTCGCGCACCGTGATCGATCAGCTGCCGAAGGTGGAGCAGATCCAAAAAGCCTTGGCCTGTTCGCTGAATATCGACGAACTGGCGCCGATCGCGCTATGGGATGATTATTTCGCGCCGCAGTACGGCATGCCGAACGAAGAGGGCATGGCGGCGGTGCAACTGCTGGCGCAGCAAGAAGGCGTGTTGCTGGATCCGGTATACACTGGCAAAGCGATGGCCGGTTTGATCGACGGCATCGCCCAGCGGCGCTTCCGCGACGAAGGGCCCATCCTGTTCGTTCACACCGGCGGTGCGCCGGCGCTGTTCGCCTACCATCCGCAGGTGTAAATGCCGCTTGTTATTCCATTTTGAACTATATTTATAAAGTTATATTCCTTTATGCGGGCGGTCGCACTGTTAAAGTGCTGATATCAAAAAAGATAAATAACACACAGGGGTGTTTATGATGTTTGCGAAAGTTCGTCGTCAATGGTTGTTGGGCGTGGTGGGTATTGCGTTGGCCGCCGGTGTGACGACGCAAACCTACGCCGCCGATAACCTGCTGCAGCAGGTGAAACAGCGCGGCACGCTGATCGTTGGGCTGGAAGGCACCTATCCGCCGTTCAGCTTCCAGGGTGAAGACGGCAAATTGACCGGTTTCGAAGTGGATTTCGCCAACGC